>Ga0272441_10000858_pt1 | contig 66804 bp, 66 predicted proteins | sample SSMProp6N_FD_193582 | JGI IMG/M metagenome (GOLD analysis project Ga0272441, IMG submission 193582) | Marine sediment archaeal communities from Little Sippewissett salt marsh, Falmouth, MA, United States - SSM-Prop-6N | ecosystem: Environmental > Aquatic > Marine > Wetlands > Sediment ... | reverse complement strand
GAGAGCTTTAGAGAAGCACTGGTTGTTGTATCTGAGCCGTATATTAAGTATGCTCAAGGTAATGTCCCCCTGGTGCATTGCTCAGAAAATCATGAAGACTACCGAATTAAGGTTATTGATGCTTTTAAGAAATTTGATAATTCTTCCGAGATTAGTAGAATCAAGGAAACGCATAAAGCTCTTAGCGAAGCTACCGATAAGGCTAGAAAGATGGCAGAGGAAATAACCCTTCTTGGCCTTATCCCAGGACAATGCCGGGTTTGCCGTCGATTGGGCATGTAATATACGGACAGGAGGAAAATAATGAGAGTAGCACTGTATGCCAGGGTATCTTCAGACGCACAGGATACAGACCTGTCATTATCGGCACAGCTTAGAGCCTTAAGAGAATATGCCCAGAAAAACGGCCTTGAGGTAGTAAGGGAGTTTGTCGATGAGGCTGAAAGTGGACGCAGTAGCAACAGGCCCGCCTTCAAGGAGATGATAGCCTTAGCCAGAACCAAGCAGCCGCCTTTTGAGGCAATTCTGGTCTGGAAACTTAACCGCTTTGCCCGCAGCCGGGTCGATTCCATCACCTATAAAGCCCTATTGCGCAGCAAGGGCATAGAGGTGTTATCAATCAACGAGCCCCTGGACAATAGCCCCACCGGAAGGCTCATGGAAGGGGTTATCGAGTCCATCGATGAGTTTTATAGTGCTAATCTCGGTCAGGATATCAAGCGCGGCTTGCGGGAAAATGCAAGGAGAGGGTTCTTTAACGGTAGCCGTCCCCCATATGGATATCACCGGGTACCGGTGCGGGATGGCCTCAAGACCCGCAACCGACTCGAGCCTGATCCGGAAGGTTCCGTATCGGTGAAGGTAATCCGCCGGATATTCGATATGGCACTAAACGATGCTGGGTGTAAAGACATTGCCATAACTCTCAATCGGGAAGGCATTCGTACCAGTACGGGTAATCGCTGGGGGAAAACCACCGTGCATAAAGTACTTACCAACGAAGTCTATGCGGGAACACTGGTATGGGGTGGCAGGGTGGGGCATCCGGCGATTAGAAGTAATGAACCGCCGGTCAGGGTAGAAGGGGCTTGGGAAGCGATTATTGATAAGGACACCTTTTACACCGTTCAGCAGAAAATGGCCGCAAAGAAACCCCAGGTAATCCATCCACGGGTGGTGCCCAGTTTTTATCTATTGAGCGGGCTTCTCTACTGCTCGTGTGGGAAGGCCATGATCGGTAGAAGTGCGAAATCGCACCAGTATTACTATTACATGTGTAACAGAAGCTTTAAACAGGGCAGGAATAGCTGCGGAGCCAGGATATTCCCTAAGGACAATCTGGAAAAGCTGATTATCGAACAGATCAAGGAGAAGATACTGGCCGAAGAGTGCCTGGAAGAGCTAGTCCGGGTAGTGAATGAGGAATTGGATACCACCCACAACATCTCCAGGGAAAGGCTGGCCACCGTTGATGCCGAGGTTACTGAGGTAAAGCTAAGACTATCGAAATTGTATGACGCATTAGAGACGGGCAAGGTAAGTTTGGATGACCTGGCGCCCCGTATACGGGAACTAAGGGTGAGGCAGGATGAATTGATGAAAGCCAGGGTTCAGCTAGAGGCTGATACGGTCTTACAAGAAGCAGAGTTTGTCGACCTGGGTAAGGTAAAGTCCTATGTTGAAGACCTCCATAAATGCCTGCTGGAAGAAGACGATTTGACCCAGAGTAAGTCATTCTTACGCTCTTTCGTAAAACGGATTGAGGTCAGCGCTGATCAGGTCAGAATAGACTACAAGCTGCCGCTGTCTGCAAAGATGGGTACCAATAAGGAAGTAACCGAAGTTCTGCCTATTGTAACCCTTGGTGGAGCTGGGGGGATTCGAACCCCCTACCTTTTGACTGCCAGTCAAACGCTCTCCCAATTGAGCTACAGCCCCACAAATCTAGATACAATTTAGCACAAACGGAACCTCATTACAAATCAGCGGGGCGTTCGATTAGTCCAATTCAACAGGCGTGTTCAGGCATGGAAGTAGCGCGCTTAGCCAGTATTCAATGCGTTCGCTGCGGTTTGGGCCGGAACCATTGTGACATGTTTCGGTTAAAAGATACTTCAAGAACGCGAAATGGAACATGCAAATGGTTGGGACCAATCCTTACAACGAGGACAAATACCCTCGAATGGTTTCCCCTGGGCCAGAGGTATTATACATTCTATTAATTCGAATGGGTGCTCTTTAATAAGTTCAGAAAACAGCTCGTCTTTCATCTCTTCAGGTAACTCATTCTTTACATGCGGGATGAAACAAGAACGGAAAAACCTATCCTTGTATTCAATAATAAGCTCTATATTTTGATTTATCCTTTCTGAAAGTTGCTCTTTCGTTAATTCGCCATCACCGGAAGCTGAGCTTTTATCCGGCATAATATACACTTCTCGACGCTGCTTATTTGTAGTCCAATCAGGCTGCCGAACCTTCTCAAGGCCCTTGACGAACCTATTAGCAATATCAGCTAAGCTGGCAAAGTGGTCTGCTCTTTGCTTCATAATGACGGGGTCAATATTGGCACCTGTTACCTTTTCCATAGGTATCCCCCTAATGACAACAATGTCCACGTTGAGATTGATGTGATTCATATTAACATATAATTGATATCGGCCGATAGCGCCTGGCCAGTCAGATGGTCATGATTGCGTATCACGATTAATATGGGCTAAAATAACGAAACGAAGCTGACCGGGAGATATTTTTATGAAATCGAGCAGGTTTTTCCGAACCCTGATGATTACCACGCTGGCGATCATTCCGCTGCTGGCATCCTGCGCCGGCCAGGGCGAGCCGGCCGAACCCAAGACTTATTCAGCACCGCCGCCAATGACTATCGATACCAGTAAAAACTACACCGCCACTATTGAAACAGAGAAGGGCAACCTGGTGCTGGAGCTTTTCGCCAAGGACGTGCCTAACACCGTCAATAATTTCGTGTTTCTGGCCCGCGAGGGTTTCTATGACGGCTGCACCTTCCACCGGGTTATCCCCGGCTTCATGGCCCAGGGCGGCGACCCCACCGGCACCGGTGCCGGCAATCCCGGCTACCGCTTCGATAACGAGATTACCGACCACGGCCACGTCGCCGGGGCACTCTCGATGGCCAACGCCGGGGCCGATACCAACGGCTGCCAGTTCTTTATCACCTACGTGCCCCGCCACGAACTCGACGGCTCCTACTCCGTCTTCGGGCAGCTTATCGAGGGCATGGACGTACTGAAAAATCTGACCCCCCGTAACCCCCAGGATAACCCAGACTACGAGGGCGATAAAATAATCCGCATCACCATCACTGAGAGCTAAAAACCCCCAGATCCAGAGTAGAACGGACTATAAATAAAGAAGACCGGCAGCTCAACACTGCCGGTCTCTCGTTCATGATTTACTTGCGCTCCCGGCCTTCTTGCGGTTCCGGGTGGTTTTGGCCGGGGCGAATGTCAACCCATCCTCACCAGCGTCAACTAGGATCCGGGCACCCGGCTGGTACTCGCTCCGGAGGAGCCGGCTGGCAAGCGGGTTCTCGATATGACGCTCGATAACCCGGCGCAGGGGACGCGCCCCGTAGACCGGGTCGTAGCCTTCCTTAGCCACCCAGGACTTGGCGGCCTCGGTGAGCTCGATGTCCAGTTCCCGCTCCGCCAGGCGCTGCCGCAGGTCGCTGACCAGCAGGTCAACGATCTGGCGCAGCTGCTCCTCAGTCAGCTCGTGGAAGATCAGTATCTCGTCGACACGGTTAATGAATTCCGGGCGGAAGGTATGCTTGACGGCGTTCATCACCTTTTCCTTCATCGCCTCGTAGTCCCGGTTTCCGTTCGGGCTGCGCTGCGGCTCAAACCCGAGGCCACCCTCGCGCCTGATAAGCTCGACGCCGGTGTTCGAGGTCATGATAATCAGGGTATTCTTGAAATCAACCGTCCGCCCCTGACCGTCGGTGAGGCGCCCGTCATCGAGAATCTGGAGCAGGGTATTGAAGACCTCGGGATGCGCCTTCTCGATTTCGTCGAGTAGGATGACGCGGTAGGGACGGCGGCGCACCGCCTCGGTGAGCTGGCCGCCCTCTTCATAGCCGACGTAGCCCGGCGGCGCCCCGATGAGACGGGAAACGGTGTGCTTCTCCTGGTACTCCGACATATCCAGCCGCACCATCGCGTTCTCATCATCGAAGAGGAACCAGGCCAGCGTCCTGGCGAGCTCCGTCTTGCCGACCCCGGTCGGCCCCAAGAACATGAAGCTGCCGATAGGACGGCGCGGGTTCTTCAGACCCGCCCGGCTGCGGCGGATGGCCTCGGAGATGGCGGTCACCGCCTCCTCCTGGTTGACCACCCGCTCGTGGATACGCTCCTCCATGTGGAGCAGCTTCTCGGCCTCACCCTCCAGCATCTGGAAGACGGGAATCCCGGTCCAGTTGGAAATCAGGCGGGCGATGGCCGTCTCGTCAACGACCTCGTCAATCTTTTCCCGCTGGCACCAGGCATCGCGGGCAGCGTTGTATTCTTTTTCCAGGCGCAGGCGCTCCGCCTTGAGCTGGGCCGCCTGCTCGTACTCCTGGCGCTGCGAGGCCGCCTCTTCCTCATTGGTAACTTGGGCGATGCGTGCCTCCAGCTCCTTGACCTCCGGCGGGGCGCTCTCGACGTCAATGCGCAGCTTGCTGGCCGCCTCGTCAATAAGGTCTATGGCCTTGTCCGGCAGGAAGCGGTCGGAGATGTAACGCTGGCTCAGCTTGGCCGCCGCTTCCAGGGCCTCGTCGGTTATCTTGATACGGTGGTGCGCCTCGTAGCGGGGGCGCAAACCCTTCAACATCTCGATGGTGGCCTCGATGCTCGGCTCACCCACGAAGACCGGCGCCAGGCGCCGCTCCAGGGCCTTGTCCTTCTCGATAAACTTGCGGTACTCATCCAGGGTGGTCGCGCCGACACACTGCAACTCACCGCGGGCCAGCGCCGGCTTGAGCATGTTGCCGGCGTTAATCGCCCCCTCGGCGCCCCCGGCCCCGACCACGGTGTGAATCTCGTCGATAAAGAGGATGACCTCACCCTGTGACTGACGCACCTCATCCATCACCGACTTGAGGCGCTCCTCGAACTCACCGCGGAACTTGCTGCCGGCCACCAGCGCCGCTATGTCCAGCGCCACCACCTTGCGATCGCGCAGGGAATCGGGGACGTCACCGGCAACGATTTTCTGGGCCAGCCCCTCGGCGAGGGCCGTCTTGCCAACCCCGGCGTCACCGATGATGACCGGGTTATTCTTGGTACGCCGGGTGAGCACCTGCATGATACGTTTAATCTCGTTCTCCCGGCCGATGACCGGGTCGAGCCGCCCCTCACGGGCCATCTCGGTCAGGTCACGTCCGTACTTCTCCAGCGAGCGGTAGCGGCTCTCCGCCCGGGCATCATCCACCCGATGACCGCCGCGGAGCTTCTTGAGCGAGCGGTAGACCTTCTCCTGGTCAATCCCCAGGTCGTGCAGTATCGCGGCGGCCTTGCCCTTAGCCTCGGTGGTAATCGCCACCAGCAGGTGTTCGGTCCCAATAAATTCATCCTTGAGGCGCTTGGCCTCCTCGCCCGCCCGGGATATGAGCTGGGCCACCCGCGGCGTGGCGTAAATCTGCTCTGCCTCGTAGGCGATTTTAGGAGTCTCCTCCAGGGCGGCTTCCACCTGCCGCCGCACCACCCCGGCATCAACGCCGAGGTCGTTCAGGATATCACCGACCAGTCCCCCCTCCTGCCGCAGCAGCGCCAGCAAGATATGCTCGACATCCCACTGACTGTGCCGGAACTGTTTGACTATCTCTTGTGATATCGCCAGCGCTTCTTGCGCCTGTTCGGTAAATTTCTCCTGCCTCATGATTCATCCTCCTCCCCGGTAATATCCCTTAAATCCATCTCCATCTGCGCGATGCGAGCCTGCATCTCGTTCATATGCTGCATCATACGCATGATAACCTCGACCCCGGCCAGGTTAACCCCCAGGTCGTCCATCAGGCTCTTGGCCTGGCGTATCAGGTCGATATCACGATCGGAATAAAGACGGATATTACCCCGTGAGCGCTGCGGCTCAATGATGCCGATGCGCTCGTAATAACGCAGGGTATGGGTCTGCACGCCGACCATATGAGCGGCGATACTTATCGCGTAACGCGGTTCTTCGTTAGCTGATCTCATAGCGCCTCCCCCCTTATTCCGACCGCAACTCCCGGAGCTTGCGGAACAAATCCTTTTCCGCTTCCGAAAGCGAAACCGGTATTTTTATGTCAACTTTAGCCATCAGGTCGCCGTTACCGGACTTACCCAGATGCGGCATCCCCTGGCCCTTAAGGCGGAAGATACGCCCGTTCTGCGTTTCCGCCGGAATCCTGAGCGCCAGCTTGCCCTTAATGGTGGGTACCTGAACTTCACCCCCCAGCACCGCCAGCGTCAGCGGCACGGGGACCTCCACCTGAAGGTCGTCACCGATGCGCCGGAACTTGTTCTGCAATCTGACTGAGACTACCAGGTAAAGGTCGCCATTAGGGCCGCCACCACGTCCCTGCCCGCCCTTACCGGCAATCCGTACCCGGGAGCCATCCCTGACCCCCGGCGGAATCTTGACCTCAAGGCGCTTGCTGCGCGATACCACCCCACTACCCCGACACACCGAGCAGGGCACGTTCTGTATCAGGCCAGTGCCCTGACAAGCGGAACACGGCTCCCCAACCTGAAGATTAAGCAGGCGCGAGGCCCCGTGATAGGCCTCCTCCAGGGTAACCTCGACCGGCTGCTCGATGTCCCGGCCCCTAGCCGCCCGGCTGCGGTAGGATGTCTGACTACCCGACCGGGCACCCCGGAAAAGCTCGTCGAAGATGCTGCCGATATCGCCCTCGAAGTGGAACTCGCCGGGCCCGCTCTGCTGGAACCCCTGCCGGAAGCCGCCACCGAATGGTGTACCGCCCCCGCCGCCACTCTTACGAATCTGGTCGGCGTGCTGCCAGTTCTCCCCGAACTCGTCGTAATCCTTACGCCTACCCTTATCCGAGAGGACCTCAAAGGCTTCGTTTATCTCCTTGAACTTCGTCTCGGCGGTCTTATCACCCGGATTAACGTCGGGATGGTGCTTCCGCGCCAGCTTACGGTAAGCCTGCTTGATCTCTTTTTCCGTGGCATCCCGCTTGACGCCTAAGATATTGTAGTAATTCTTAGCTGCCATCTTCACCACCTTCGCCCTTATCATAAACCCATCAGCATAATTTGTCAATCTTTAATAACTTATCTAAGACTACTGCAGTAGAATAGTTGACAAAGATTTATTAATGTTGTACATTAATACTGGATGGCTGAGGAGCCGACCAAAAGAAACTATTTAATAAAGGAGGCTCAAGGATGAGCATTGTACGCTGGCAGCCCTTAAACGAAGTGGTCAGTCTGCGCTCGGCGATGAACAAACTGATGGAGGATAGCTTTATCAACCCCAGCCGACCGCTGTACGATTTCGGCATCGAGGCGCTGGCTCCGATCGACATGTACCAGAACGAGAACGAGATCGTCGTCAAGGCCACCCTGCCCGGGGTCAAGTCGGAGGACGTGGAGATTACCATCGACGGCAACACCCTGAACATCAGGGGCGAGACCAAGGCCGACGAGGAAGTCAAGCAGGATGATTACTTCTACCAGGAGCACCGCTACGGCGCCTTCCACCGCACCATTACCCTGCCCGGCGGCCTGAACACCGACGAGGCCGAGGCCGCTTTCGAGGACGGCGTTCTCAAGCTGACCCTGCCCAAGTCTGAGGCAATTAAACCCAAACAGATCAAGGTAAAAGGCAAGACCGAAAGCGCCGCCAAGTAAGCGGTAATGAATTTATCAAGTCTGCCGGTACGGCTCCTCAGCCGCAGACAGTATTTAGAAGGAGAGGCCAGCCTCTCCTTACTTGTTTGTTCCTGAGTTTGTCCCCGCTGCCGAAGCTGGACTTGACAAACCCTTCAAATAAATATATAATGAAAATTTGTTACACTTCTGAAAACTATTTGTTTATTGAATTCGCTGTTGATTATTAAATCACGCTCCAGTATTTCAGCCTCTGCTACCTGTGGTTTTACCTATTTTTAGCGCCTTCGGATACGTTTAATTAGTACTGGTTTATTTGAAAAGGAGTCGGGCGGAATATGGTTTTGACGTCACCACCAATTGAGAACAGTCACTCACCTGTGTCCAGAAAATCCTACGCCAAGTCGCGCCAGGTACTGGGAATCCCCAATCTAATCGAGGTCCAGTTGCAATCGTTTCGCTGGTTCCAAGAGGAAGGCCTGCAGCAGCTCCTGGAGGAAATCTCCCCGATTAAGGACTTCACCGGCAACCGGCTGGAGCTCAGCTTCGTTAACTACGAGTTCCGGATACCCCGGCACACCGAGCAGGAGTGCCGCCACCGCGACCTGACCTATTCTTCGCAGCTCTACGTCAAGGCCCGGCTGCTGGTCAAGGGCACCGGTGAAATCAAGGAGGAGGACATCTTCTTCGGCAGCCTGCCGCTGATGACCGCCAAGGGCACCTTCGTGACCAGTGGCGCCGAACGAGTCGTCGTCAGCCAGTTGCTGCGCTCGCCCGGGGTGTTCTTAACCACCGAAGAGGATGCCAACAGCGGCCGCGACCTGTGTCACGCCAAACTCATCCCCACCCACGGGGCCTGGCTCGAAATCGAGACCAGCAACCGGGACATCATCTCGGCCAAAATCGACGGTAAGCGCCGCATCCCCATCACCACCCTGCTGCGCGCCCTGGGCTACGGCGGCGATGACGAGCTCATCGGTCTCTTCGCCACGGTGGACACCAACATGGACCACCAGTTCATCCAGGCAACCATCGAGCGCGAGCCGATGATCAGAAACCGGGAAGACGCCCTGCTCGATATCTTCAAGCGGCTGCGTCCCGGCGAACCGATAACCCTTGAGAACGCCGATAAGCTGATTAATAACCTGTTCTTCGACCCGCAGCGTTACGACCTGGGCGAGGTGGGTCGCCACAAGCTGAACATGAGGCTGGGACTGGACGATGACAAGCAGTCCCGGATTCTGGATAAGGACGACATCGTCGAAATCGTACGGCACGTTATTGCCGTCAACAACAGTGATGACACCCCCGATGACATCGACCACCTCGGCAACCGCCGGGTGAGCACCGTCGGCGAGCTGATTCAGAACCAATTCCGCATCGGTCTGCTGCGGATGGAGCGCATCGTCCGCGAGCGGATGAGCATCATCAGTACCGAGCAGGTAACGCCGAGCGCCCTGGTCAACATCCGGCCGATTATCGCCACCATCCGGGAGTTCTTCGGCAGCTCGCAGCTCTCCCAGTTCATGGACCAGACCAACCCGCTGGCCGAGCTGACACACAAACGACGGCTCTCGGCGATGGGACCGGGCGGTCTTTCCCGGGAGCGGGCCGGTTTCGAGGTTCGCGACGTGCATTTTTCGCACTACGGGCGCATCTGCCCCATCGAGACCCCGGAAGGCCCCAACATCGGCCTCATCGGCTCGCTGGCCACCTACAGCCGGATAAATCACTACGGCTTTATCGAAACGCCCTACCGCCGGGTCGTCACCGAGCTGGACGTCAGCAGCAGCCAACTGCCGGGCCAGATTGTCCGCGAGGCGGTAGTTGACGCCGCGGGCAAGGTGGTAACTAAGGTCGGGACGACGGTTAGCTCCAAGGTTATCCAGCGTCTCAAGCAGCTCCCGCCCGAAACCAAGGTTAAGATTGTACCCTTTGTTTCCAACGATATTATTTACCTGACTGCTGACCAGGAAGAGAAATACGTCGTCGCCCAGGCTAATGCCAAGCTCGACGAGAACAACCGCTTCCTGGAAGAAAGGGTCGAGGCCCGCCACGGCGACCGCTACCTGATGGAGCCGCCCGGCGAGGTCGAACTGATGGACGTTTCGCCGCGGCAGATCGTCAGTGTCGCCACTGCCCTGATCCCCTTCCTGGAGCACAATGACGCCAACCGCGCCCTGATGGGGGCCAACATGCAGCGCCAGGCCGTCCCCCTGCTGCGCCCCGAGGCGCCGCTGATTGCCACCGGCATGGAGGCCGAGGCCGCCAAGTACAGTGGCGAGATACTGATTGCCAAGAACGCCGGGGTGGTTACCTCAGCCACCGGCGCCGAGGTCGTGGTTACCCGGGACGATGGTAAAGAGGATGTATATCCCCTCACCAAGTTTGTGCGCACCAATCAGGGAACCTGTATCAACCAGAGCCCGATGGTCCACAAGGGTGACCGGCTCGAACAAGGGCAGATTATCGCCAACGGCTCCTCGACCGAAAACGGGGAGCTGGCCCTGGGACAGAACCTGCGTGTCGCCTTCATGAGCTGGCAGGGCTATAACTACGAAGACGCCATTATCCTCAGCAGCCGGCTGGTCGAGCAGGACAAGTTCACCTCTATTCACCTCTCCAAGCATGAAATCGAGGCCCGCGACACCAAGCTGGGGCCGGAGGAGATTACCCGAGACATTCCCAATGTCGGCGAGGAAAGCCTGCGCGAACTCGACGAGTACGGTATCATCCGCATCGGCGCCGAGGTTGGGCCGGGCGAGATTCTGGTTGGCAAGATAACCCCCAAGGGGGAAACCGAGCTCTCGGCGGAAGAGAAACTGCTGCGGGCTATCTTCGGGGAGAAGGCCCGCGAGGTCAAGGATACCTCGCTGCGCATGCCCCACGGCGAATGGGGCAAGGTAATTAATGTAAAGGTCTTCTCCGCCAGCAACGGCGACGACCTACCCGCCGGGGTCAATCAGTGGGTGCAGGTCTGGGTCGCCCAGAAACGCAAGATCTCCGTCGGCGACAAGCTGGCGGGCCGCCACGGCAACAAGGGGGTCGTCTCCCTGATTGCCCCGGTGGAGGATATGCCCTTCCTGCCCGACGGCACCCCGGTCGATGTTATCCTCAACCCGCTCGACGTACCGTCACGGATGAACCTGGGACAGATACTGGAAACCCACCTCGGCTGGGCCGCCCGGACGATGGGGATGAGGATCATGACCCCGGTCTTTGACGGGGCCGACGACACCGCCATCGAGGATGCCCTGGCCCGTACCTGGCTGGCCAGTAGAGCCGGCGCCATCAGCCCCGACCCTAGGGCCGAGAGCCAGCCGGTGGACACCGAACCGGCCAAGGCCTGGGTCACCGAGCAGGGCTTCGACGGCGAGCGGGTCTTCAGCGATGATTATCCCGGTGAGGCCCGTGAGGTCTGTCTCCGAATCTGGCTCGAAGAGCTGGGCGTCGCCAGCCGCGAACTCAGCCGGGAAGAACTGGACAAGGCCGCCGTTACCATGCTGCTGGAGCGTAACATCCCCGCCCCGATACTGGGCAAGTCGGTACTGCGCAACGGACAGACTGGGGAGACGTTCAACCAGCCGATAACGGTGGGCAACATCTATATGTTAAAACTGAATCACCTCGTCGAGGACAAGGTCCACGCCCGCTCCACCGGCCCCTACTCCTTAATCAGCCAGCAGCCGCTGGGCGGTAAGGCCCAGTTCGGCGGGCAGCGCTTCGGCGAGATGGAGGTCTGGGCGCTGGAGGCCTACGGCGCGGCACATAATCTGCAAGAGGTCCTGACCATCAAATCGGATGACGTTACTGGCCGCGCCAAGACCTACGAGGCCATCGTCAAAAACGAGAACATCCTCCAGTCCGGCGTGCCGGAGTCCTTCAAGGTGCTCATCATGGAGCTCCGCAGCCTGGGACTGGCCGTCGAGGTGCTCAGTGAAGAGGAGAAGATAACGCTGCCGGATAAATCGTCGGAGGCCGAAGAGGGTATCCTGCCACTGCCAGAGACAGCGGCCGAGACCATTCTGATGGCACCGGGCGAGGCCGAGGCGGCAGTCGATGAAATCCTGCCGCCGACGGATAGTCGCGAGACGGAGGCCATCACCGAGGTAGCGACGGCTTTACCGGAGGTAGCGGCCGCGGATGATTCCGCCGCACCTACCCCGGATGAGGAAGCTACCGCCCTGACCGAGGCCACCGAGGAAGCGACGCCGGTCGAAGCGACCGATATCGCCTCCGAGCAAGATGTAGAGGCCGTCACCAGTGACACCCCCGAAGCGGCCCTGCCGGAGACAACCGATACCCCGACCGATGAAAACGAAACTGAAAATAAACCTGTAGACGACGCGAACCAGAGTGAGGTGAAAGAAGACAATGCTTGAAGTCAATGATTTTGATGCCGTCCGCATTTCCCTGGCCTCGCCGGAACAGATCAGGAGCTGGTCTTATGGAGAGGTTACCAAGCCGGAAACCATCAATTACCGAACCCTGAAACCGGAACGGGACGGGCTTTTCTGCGAGCGGATTTTCGGGCCCACCAAAGACTTCGAATGCTTCTGCGGCAAGTATAAGAAAATCCGCTACAAGGGTGTCGTCTGCGACAAGTGCGGCGTCGAGGTGGCCCGCTCCAAGGTACGCCGGGAGCGCATGGGACACATCGAGCTGGCCAGTCCGGCCAGCCATATCTGGTTCGCCCGGGGCATCCCCAGCCGACTGGGACTGCTGCTCGACCTGCCGCCGCGAAGACTGGAACGCGTGCTCTACTTCTCGCACTACATCATCACCGCCGTCGACGAGGAGGCTGTCAAGGAATCCCGCGAGGAATTCCGGACGAATACCGCCCAGGAAATCGAGCGGCGGGAAGGCGAGCTGGAAGCTAAAATCACCGAGAGCGAAGCCAGCGGGGCCACCGTCGAGGACATTAACCAACTGCGGCGCACCTGGCTCGATGAGAAGGCGCAGATGGAACAGCAACTGGAGACGGACATCGCCGAGATGGAGGGCCTGCGCAAAGGCACCATCATCAGCGAGAACCGTTACCAGGAGCTCAGTCAGAAATTCGGCTCGGTATTCGAGGCCGGGATGGGCGCCGAGGCAGTATTACAAATCCTTAAGGATATCAATATCGACGAGCTGCAGAGCAATCTGGTGCAGGAGACCCGCACCGCCTCCGGCCAGCGCCGCAAGAAGGCCAGCAAACAGCTACAGGTGGTCGAGGCCTTTCGGCGCAGCGGGAACAAGCCGCAGTGGATGATTATTACCGTCCTCCCAGTGCTGCCGCCCGACCTGCGGCCGATGGTGCAGCTTGACGGCGACCGCTTCGCCACCAGCGACCTCAATGACCTTTACCGCCGGGTAATTAACCGCAACAACCGGCTGCGTCACCTGCTGGAAATCGGGGCTCCCGAGGTCATCATCCGCAACGAGAAGCGGATGCTCCAGGAAGCCGTCGATTCCCTCATCGATAACGAGAAGCGCGGCGGCCGCGCCGTTTCCATCGGCGGCAGCCACAAGCTGAAGTCGCTGTCGGATATGCTGCGTGGCAAGCAGGGGCGCTTCCGCCAGAACCTGCTCGGCAAGCGCGTTGACTACAGCGGCCGTTCCGTCATCGTGGTCGGCCCCCAGCTCAAGCTGCACCAGTGCGGCCTGCCCCGGCGCATGGCGCTGGAGCTTTTCAAACCGTTCATCGTGCGCCGGTTGCTGGAACAGGGGCTGGCCTACAGCGACAAGGCCGCCCGCCGCCTGGTGGCGCAGGGCAAACCGGAGATCTACGACCTGCTGGAAGAGGTCGCCAAGGAGCGCCCTGTCCTTCTTAACCGCGCCCCGACGCTGCATCGCCTGGGTATCCAGGCCTTCGAGCCAGTCTTTATCGACGGCAGCGCCATCAGGCTGCACCCGCTAATCTGCTCCGCCTTTAACGCCGACTTCGACGGCGATCAGATGGCGGTGCACCTGCCGCTGTCCAAGAATGCCGTCAAGGAAGCCCGGGAAGCCATGCTCAGCATCCACAACATGCTCCTGCCCAGTTGCGGTGAGCCGGTGGTCACCCCCACCCTGGACATGGTGCTCGGCTGCTACTACCTGACGACGATTAAACCCCAGGCCGAGGGCGAAGGCACCATCTGGGGTAACTTCGAGAAGGCTATCCTCGCCTGTGAGATGGGCATTATCGACCTGCGCGCCGAAATCGAGGTGCGTGACCGCGAAGGCAAGCGCCTCAAGACCAGCGCCGGCCGCATCATCTTTAACGAGGTGCTACCGCCGGAGATACGCGACTATCACAAGAACATCGACAAGGGCGGCCTGAAAGGCATCGTCAGCCAGTGCTACCATCTGCTCAACAACGAAGACATGGCCGAGCTGCTCGATAACCTGAAGCAGCTGGGCTTCAAGTATGCCAGTCAGTCCGGGACCACCATCAGCATGAGCGATGTCAAGGTGCCGGACGCCAAACCGCAGCTACTGGCGGAGGCCGAGGAGCAGGCCGCCGTCATCGAAAGCCAGTACCACCGTGGTCTGATTACCGAGGACGAGCGCTACGGCCGGGTGGTCGGGGTCTGGATGGACACCACCGACCGCATCACCGAGAGCATCTCGAAATCCCTGGCCGGCTACGGCGGCATCAATACCATGGCCACCTCCGGGGCCAAGGGTAACATCTCCCAGATCCGGCAGATGGCCGGGATGCGAGGCCTGATGACCAACCCGTCGGGCCGTATCATCGACTTCCCGATTAAGGCCAGTCTGCGAGAGGGTCTGAGCGTGCTCGAATACTTCATCTCTACTCACGGCGCTCGTAAGGGTCTGGCCGATACCGCGCTGCGCACCTCGGAGAGCGGCTACCTGACCCGCCGTCTCATCGACGTGGCCCAGGACGTGATTATCCGCCAAGAGGACTGCGGTACCCTCGACGGCATCTGGATTTCCGAACCGGAGGAGAAGGCTATTCTGCCATCGTTCGCCGAGCGCATTACCGGGCGTCTCGCCGCCAGCCGGGTGGTTGACCCCAACACCGGGGAAATCATCGTTGACCGCAACGGTGAAATCGACGAGGCGACCACCGCCCGCATCATCGCCGCCGGTATCGACCGGATTCAGGTACGCTCGCCGCTAACCTGCCAGTCACGGCAGGGCGCCTGCCAGCGCTGCTACGGGCGCGACCTGGCCCGGGGCCATCTGGTGGAGATGAACACCGCGGTCGGCATTATCGCCGCCCAGAGCATCGGCGAGCCGGGCACCCAGCTTACGCTGCGCACCTTCCACACCGGCGGTGTCGTTGGGCTGGACATCACCACTGGTCTCCCCCGTGTCGAGGAGCTCTTCGAGGGCCGCCCGCCCAAGGCGCAGGCCACTGTCGCCGAAATCGGCGGTGAGGTTGAGGTCATCGAGACCGATGAAGAGAGGAAGATTCGCATCACCAACAGCGAGACGTTCTATGATGAATACACCCTGCCCCAAGGCTGGCAGCTGATGGTCGAGGATGGGCAGCCGGTGGACGTGGGCACCGTTCTCGCCGAGCCGCCGCAGGGGGCAGCCGATTCTGAGGAAAGCACCGAGTTGAGTCTCACGGAGCCGGTAATCGCCCGCGTCTCCGGGGATGTCAGCATCCAGGATAACCGGCTCTTCATCCGCTACGAAGACCCAGAAACCAGGGAGTTCACCATTCCCGCCGCCGTCCACATCCGGGTCAAGACCGGCGATATCGTCGAGGCGGGCAAGCAGCTCACCGACGGCTCGGTCAACCCGCAGGACATCTTGCATATCCTGGGCAAGGAGGCCGTACAGCGCTACATCGTTGATGAAATCCAGAAGGTCTACCGCTCCCAGGGTGTAAATATTAACGACAAGCACATCGAGGTTATCGCCCACCAAATGCTGACCAAGGTCCACATCGACTCCTCAGGCGATACCGAACTGGTCCCTGGCGAGCTTATCGACCGCTACCACTATGAAGACGTTAACGCCAAGGTTCTCGCCGAGGGCGGCGAACCAGCCACGGCCCACGTGGTGCTGATGGGTATTACCCGGGCCTCCCTGAACACCTACAGCTGGCTGGCGGCCGCCTCCTTCCAGGAGACGACCCGAGTGCTGACCGACGCCGCCGTCTCCGGCAAGGTGGACCATCTGATCGGCCTCAAGGAGAACGTCATCATCGGTAAGCTGATTCCGGCCCGTTTCGAGATCTCCGAGGAGGAGACCCCCGAACCACCGCTCGGCGGTGAGGAAGACGAAATCGAGCTGACAATCTAGCGGCACATTTTCACCAAATTTAGGAGCCGTCCGCCGGAAGCAAAGCGGGCGGCTCTTTTTACTATTGGGAAGCCGTCCCTTAATCGGGATGTGCTATAATGGTCTTGATTATTATCGCGACCCGGCATCGGCAGGGAGATAACAGTGGCCGCAGAAGAAGTTGAACGTATTGTATCCGGCAAGCTCGGCAGCGACGATGCCTCACTCGATACCAATCTCCGCCCCCGCCTCCTGACCGATTTCGTGGGGCAGGCCAAGGTCAAGGACAACCTTAAAATCGCCATCACCGCCGCCCAGGGCCGGGAGGAGTCGCTGGATCACGTCCTGCTCTACGGCCCACCGGGTCTGGGCAAGACTACCCTGGCCCACATCATCGCCAGCGAGATGGGGGTCAACATCAAGATCACCTCCGGGCCCGCCGTGGAGCGCACCGGCGACCTGGCGGCCATCCTGACCAACCTGCGCCGTCACGATGTCCTCTTCATCGACGAGATTCACCGCTTAAACCGCGCCATCGAGGAGATACTCTACCCCACCATGGAGGATTTTGCCCTCGATATCATCATCGGTAAGGGGCCCGGCGCCAAGAACCTCAGGATAAATTTACCCGAATTTACTCTTATCGGGGCCACCACCCGCTTCGCCCTGCTCAGCCCACCCCTCCGTGACCGCTTCGGGTCGGTCTACCGCCTCGATTTCTACGACCAGGCGTCAATCGCCGCCATTATCAAGCGCTCGGCCCGGATTCTTCAAGTCGAAGCCACCGACGACGGCATCGGCGAGATTGCCTGCCGCGCCCGGGGCACTCCCCGCGTCGCCAACCGACTGCTGAAACGTGTCCGCGACTACGCCCAGGTGATGGCCGACGGCGTGATTACCCACCCCGTAGCGGCCGCGGCCCTGGGTAAGCTGGAGGTTGACGCCATCGGGCTCGATGAGATCGACCACAAGCTGCTGGGCACTATCATCGACAAGTTCGGGGGTGGCCCGGTGGGGCTGGATACCATCGCCGCTTCCATCAGTGAAGAGGCCGACACCATCATGGACGTCTACGAGCCCTATCTCCTGCAACTGGGCTTTCTGGAGCGCACCCCCCGCGGCCGGATGGCCACTCCCCTCGCCTACGCCCATCTCGACCGTCCCGATAACCGCCGTCAGCCTCCCCAGCCTACGCTGTTGTAAAAAGAGGGGGAGACCTCCTTAATTACGGATGTCTCCCCTACCAGACGGCCGTGCGGTGCCGTTACCATCCTTCGCCGAGCGGCCGGCTAGCTCACAATATTACCCAAAACCGAAGGGTTTTTCCTGAATCACGCTTACGGTGCTGGCTCAGGTACAACGGTAATCAGGCTGGCCAGCCCCGTCTCATCAGCTACGGCCCGCACCGTAACGCCCGTCTCCAGACTAACGCTGCCCAGCAGCAGGATACGGGTATCGTCATCATAGCTCAGGATAACCTCCGCGCCACCATCAGCCGGGGCAATCGTTATCGTTTTGGCCGAGTCGTTAACTTCCGTCACAGTACCCTCTACCAGGGAGTTGATTAACTGATTGATAATCATCACCCGCTCCGCCAGGACAATCTCGTCCTGAGTGCTGCCCCAGACGATAACCTCACTGCCGACCGTAATATCGCTGAAGGCAGCTTCACTATCGAAACGGCAGAAACGGCTTCCCATATCCTCATCCTGACCGATCTGGGCGCCCAACTCGACCCGGTTCTGCACTAGCGCCGGGAAGGTACCCGACATCAGCATCCCCTGGGTCATGACGTGGAACCGTGACATCAGTCCCAGCCTGTTTAATTCCGCCAAGCCCGGCATTTCCAGTGGCCCAGCAGATAAACCAGGCCCAACCCCGGGAAAGGTGATGCAGGCGTACCGGGTATTATCGTCAACCGTTACCTCGGTTGATGATGCCTGCACCACGAATGACGGAGCGCTCTGGTCAACACTAATTACCTCACCCCGTATCAAGGCCGGGCCAGCCGCACCCTCGTCGCCACCATGATGCGGCCCCGGCGCCCAGTCCGGCGCCGCCACTGCCGGGGCGACAGCCAACAGCGACAAACTGAGAGCAACTACCACGGCGCCCATACTCTGCCATAACTTCATGTCGATTCCCCCCTCTTATTTAAGATAGCCTTAGCCAGGAAGGCTAGTTCACAATGGCATAGGTAATCTGAACGTACAGGTTAAGTTCCAGCTCGCCGGGGCTGATGGAGGTCGGGACCCCCATCGCGGCGCTTTCCATAGCGTAATCGCTACGCGTGTATACCGGCGTCGCTAGATTGGAACTCTCCGAGATATAAATCGGCGGGCCCAGGTTAACGCCGGTCAACTCCGCCAGTTGCTCCGCTTTGCCCCGGGCATCGGCGATGGCCTGCTCCCGTATGTCGGCAACGTACGGCGAGGGGTCCTCGATTGAGAAGTTGACCCCGCTGATGCGAGTCAGGTCGCCCCCAACCCCGGTAACGGCATCGATGACCGTGCCGACCGTCTCGATATCCCTTATCTTGGTACTCACCGTATTAGTCACCCGGTAGCCGGTGACCACCTGCTCGTTCTTGTAGTCGTCCCACCGGGTCACCTGACTGATGTTAAAGTACTGGGTCTGGATATCTTTATCGGCGATACCCTGCGCTTTAAGGGCAGCGATAACGTCGCTCATGGCCTGGGCCGCTTCATCGCGGGCAGCCTCTACAGTATCCTGCTGGGACTCGACCCCTATCTGCAGGGTGGCCAGATCCGGAACCGCCATCATCTTCCCCTCACCACTGACCGAAATACCGGTCTGCTGGGTATCCAGATAGACCGTGTCAATCGCTGTCGGCGATGGCTGACAGCCAACCAGAACAAAGACCGGGATTATCAACCCCAGCCCCGCCGCCAGTAACCACTTTTTCTTGTTATCCATTGTAAATCACCTCTCGTAGTATGATTTTAGTAACCCGATTTGCTCCCTTGCTTCATGACCCTCCGATCATTAGCCGCCGGTCACAACCGGGCAGCATTACTTTCATATTTTATAACGCTGTCCGCCGCATTTAGGTTAGGGCAAAACGACCCCACGCAAAAACGTCTAATGCCGCAGGGCCATGCCCTATCCCGACAGTGCTATTCTAATAAGGATAATAATCACAAAGTCATAAGAAGGATGTTGGGAAAGTAACAAATAGATGACATTGGACCACAGGCAGTATTATGAATAATCCCGAAGTAGCAAGGTTCCCTAACCTTGCTAGTCGATGGCCTGCAGGATCCTCCGATAGCCTTCCTCAGAGACGGCAATCGCCTGGTTCAGGGCATTCTGGAGCGCCGGAGAGACCTCGTCGAGCATGCCCCGCAGGGTATCGGTATTCTGGGATGCCGAGTTAACCAGTATCACCTTCAGTTCATCCTGGGCGCCTTTTCCAGTTCCGGTGGCATTTGTGTCTACTTCGCCATCAGTCGACTCGGAAGGCGGCACGGCAAACGCCTGCGGCCCATTTCCCGGGGCATTGTCAACGTCCGTTTCCGGACGGCGTGGCTCTTCTTCCGCCGGCGGACCGTTGTAATGCTCACCACTAGTTGTGGCCGATGGTGTATCGTTAGTCTCAGGCACCGGCATTACCGAAGTCGCATTCGGCGTCGGAACCGGGGCCGTTTCCTCAGCCGTTGTCGTTAGCAACGTCGCTTCTTCCACCGGCGGCATTCCCCCACCCCACTGATCGGAGACAAACACCGCCAGCTTATTAAGCTCTTCATCAAGACGCTCGGTAGTCACTGCCACCTGGAACGAGTCGCCCTTGGCTGCCATCTGGATTATCTCGTCCACCCGTCGCTCAGCGAAAACGTTAAACAGCTGTACCTTACTCGTTGTCGAGGGGGTCAGCGCCAGCTGCACCTGCTCGCTGGCCAGCTTGACCGGATAGAGGCGGCTGTCGGGCAGGCTGTCATTGGCCGCCAGCGCCGTACCACCGCCGGAGACCAGCAGGATGCTGACGACCAGCAGGGCCGTTACCCAGCCGCGCCTGGGAGAGAAAGCGGGGCGTGACGACGGGGAGCGGGTAAGCTCGTCATGGAGTGCCGCCCGGAACTCGTAGCGCGCCCGAGCCCGGAAATCGGAGCGGGGCACCACGGCCACCGCGGCCCGCGTCGCCGCCGCCATCCGCAGCAGCGGCTCCAGCTCCACGGCTGCCTCAGGGTAATCCGCCAGGCACTGCTCGACGGCCCCCCCCCCAACCATCCGGTCGAGGCAGTCGTTCAGGATGTTATCGAACTCTCTTTCTTTATCCGGCATTGTTTTCATCAGTCTGTCGCCACCACCAATATCTTACGCAATGAGACGATAGCGCTGTGCTGAAGCGCCTTCACCGCCCCCTCGCTACGGCCCATGGCCCGGGCCACCTCAGCAATCGACATCTCCCCCGCGAAGCGCAGCGAAATCACCTCCTGCTGTGCCGCCGTCAGCTTGCGGGAAGCGACTGCCAGCCGCTCGCCGTCGAGCTTGCGGTCGAGCATCTCCCGCGGGTCGCCGTCGTCATCGACAATCATCGACTCCTCCAGGGCTACGGTAGTCTTTTTCTTGTGCTTGCGGAAGTAATCGACCACCTGATTATGAGCGATACGGAAAAGCCAAGCGGAGAAGGGCACGCCCCGCCACTTGAAGGAGGAGATCGACCTGATGGCCTTCAGGAAGACCTGCTGGGTAATATCTTCCGCTTCCATCTTATCACCTATCTTGATAGTGACGTAGCGGTACACTTTATCAAAGTAATCCTCATACAACTGTGCAAAAGCTTCTTCATCGCCCTGCTTCGCCCGTTGGACGAGTACTGCCTCATCCTGCACCTGATAACTCCCGTTCTATCAATCTGGCTGGTCATTACCCTGTGCATAAATTATAACGAAAGAAGCTGTAAAAAGATAGGCGAGTGGTAATCCGGGACGAAAAGCGCTTCCCAAAACAGGGGGTAACGTAATATCGTCAACAGCACGAATATGCTAAAATAACATCACTGAGCCGCCAGCACGAGAGGTTATCGATGTCGTATTACACACGACACATGCGCCGTGAGGACCTGGACCAGGTCGCCGCCATCGACCAGGAAGCCTTCGCCACCATTTACCCCCCGGTCAACTACGAGCGCGAGCTTAAGACCTCGCTGGCCCATTATATCGTCGCCTACCGGGAGGAGGCTGAACCCACCCTCGAAACCCCGGCTGCCCACCGGCAGTATATCCTTGGCTTTGCCGGGCTGTGGTTGATCGCCGACGAGGCCCACATCACCAACATTGCCGTCCGGCAGTGCCACCGCCGCCAGGGCATCGGCGAGTTCCTGTTCATCTCGATGATCGACCTGGCGCTGGCCCTCAGGGCCCACGTCCTCACCCTGGAGGTCAGGGTCTCCAACACCACCGCCCAGAGCCTTTATCGCAAATACGGCCTCGACGATACCTACATCCGCCGCAACTACTACACTGACAACAAGGAGAACGCCCTGGTGATGACCAGCAAAGACATCACCGCCGGCGATTTTCAGCGGCGGTTCCGCGAGCTGAAACTAGTGCATTCCCGGAAATGGGGAATTGCCCTCTACCACATTACCCGCTGATTACAACCGTTACTGGCGGCATATGATGCCGGGGAGACCATTTTTAGTCGTGAAACGGCGGTAATCCACCCCGGAACCACTTGACAGCCAGGTTAAATGTAGTTTATATTAACAAGAAAATTAGCGTTGGTTAACTGGCGTTAACGGTTCGGTTTTAGCTTACCGGGACTGGTGAATGAAAGAAACAGAAAACGGCTCACCCTTGAGCTTCGACGGGCTACCGATTGGCTTTGAGTTTCCACCGATTAGCGACCAACTTAGTAAGTCGGTGGTTTCTAAATATATTGAGGCCGTTGAGGAGCGGGATGACTTCGTGAGCGTCGGCGTCGTGCCGCCGCTGGCGATCGGGGCCTTTGCCATGACTGCCCTCTCGCAGAAATTCACCGTCCCCCCCGGCTCGATACATGCCTCTCAGGAATTTGAGTTTCACCGGGTAGTCCCCATCGGCACCACCGTAACCTGTCATGGTAAGATTGAGCACAAGCTCCAGCGGGGCCGGCTTAATCTGATTACCCTCGGCATCACCGTCCTCGACCAGGACGGTAATCAGGTCCTAACCGGGAAAGCCACGGTCGCCGCCCCCGGTTAGCATCCAGGAGAGAAATGGTCAAGTTAACAGAGAAGCCGAAGCCCTCTGATTTTCATGAGGGTGATAAGATACCTTCGATAACCAAACAGCTGGCGCAATCAAAGATAAATCGTTATGCCGAAGCCAGCGGTGATTTCAACCCCATCCATATCGATGAAGCCTTTGCCGCCCAAACCCCTCTTGAAGGCACCATCGCTCACGGGATGCTTATCCTTGCCTATGCCTCGAAGATGATGACCCGCACCTTCGGTCAGGCCTGGCTAGCGGGGGGCAAGCTCTCAATCCGCTTTAAAGCGCCAGCCCGGCCACAGGATACGATAACCGCCAGTGGCCAGATTGACACCATCGAAACCAAAGATGGTATTCCTTATATAAACTGTAGCCTGGAGTGCTGTAACCAGAACGGAGACATTCTAATTACCGGTGGGGCCGTAGTTAAACTTTCATAACCGCGGCCAGTGGGGATAGAGTAAGGAGACAGTTTATGACCGAGACGAAGCAGAGGGTGAGCATAGCTATTGACGCTATGGGTGGCGATTACGCCCCCCAGGAGATAGTTAGCGGCACCGTCGCGGCGGCCCGGAACGGTGATAATATCGAAGTAATACTGGTCGGCCCGCAGGATATCGTGGAAGCGGAACTGGCTAAATATGATACCGCCGGCCTGCCGATACGCTGCGTCAACGCCGACAGCTACATCAAAGAAGAGGGTAACCCAGCGCTGGCAGTGCGGCGCAAACCGAATTCATCCATCGCCGTCGCCACCAAGCTGGTGAAATCGGGAGAGGCGCAGGCGGTGATCGGGGCGACGGCCACCGGCACCCTGGTCACCAGCGCCCTGCAGTACTTGGGAATGATCGACGGCATCGAACGGCCTGTCATCGGCGGTGTCCTGACAACGCTGGCCCCCAAGACGGCCATCTTCGACCTCGGCGTCAACATGGACTGCCGGGCTAATCACCTGGTAAATTTCGCCGTCATCGGCACCGTTTACGCCCAGCTGTTCCTCGACATCCCCAACCCCAAGGTGGCCCTGCTCAACGTCGGCAAGGAAGAGACCAAGGGCAGCAAGGTCGTCCGGGAAGCCTACAGCAAGCTGAGCAAGAGCGGGCTTAACTTCGTCGGCAATATCGAGGGTGACAGCATCCTCACGGGGGAGGTTAATGTTATCATCTGCGACGCCTTTGTCGGTAACTGCGTCTTCAAGCTCTGCGAGAGCGGCGGCAAGGCAGTCGGTAACTATATGCTCCAGAAGATAGCGAAGTATCCGATGATAAGCAACCTGGTCAAGGGCAAGGCCAAGAAAATGATGAAGTCGCTGGAGGCCCCGGAAAGCCTCGGCGGCGGTATCATCTGGGGTATCGACGGTCTGGTGATGAAGCTGCACGGCCACAGCCGCCAAGACGATGTCACCAACAAGTTCTCCCAGGCGCGCAAGGCCATCGATAAGGACGTAATCACCTACCTCAAGACTGAGTTAGCTAAGATTAAAGAAAACATAAATCTATGAAAGGAGACATTACATGTCAACCACTGAAGATACCATCAAGGATATCGTTGTCAAGATTGTCCACTGCGAGCGGGACATCCTCAAGCCGGAGGCCACCTTCCAGGACATGAAGGCCGACTCCCTGGACATGGTTCAGGTGCTGGTCGCCCTGGAAGATGAGTTCGGGATTGAAATCCCCGACGAGGATGCCCAGAAATTTAAGAATTTCGGCGACTTCGTTAATTACGTCGAAACCAAGGTAGCCGAGAAAAAGGGGTAATGCTTAGCGGCAAGGTAGCCCTGGTAACCGGCAGCTCGCGCGGCATCGGCCGGACCATTGCCCTCAAGCTGGCGGCTAGTGGAGCCGATGTCATTGTCAATTACTTCCGCCACCGGGAAGAAGCGGAGCAGGCAGTTGCCGATATCAGGCAAATGGGGGTAAGGTCTCAGGCTATCCGCGCCAACATCGGCGACGCTGCCAAGATCGAGGAGATGTTCGCCGAGATTGCGCGTGACTTCGGGCGGCTGGATATCCTGATTAATAATGCCGCTTCGGGACGGCCGCGCTCGGCGCTGGACCTGGATACCAAGGTCTGGGAATGGACGATGGACATCAACGCTCGGGCGCTGCTGCTCTGTGCGCAGCAGGCCGTCGCGCTGATGGGCCCGGAGGGCGGCCGGATTGTCTCTATCTCCAGCGTCGGCTCGTCCTTCGTGTTGCCCCAGTACGCTGCCATCGGCATCTCCAAGGCCACCCTGGAGGCTATCACCCGCTACCTGGCGGTGGAGCTGGCGCCACGGGGTATCGCCGTTAACGCGGTCTCGGCCTCGCTGGTGGCCACCGAGACCGGACTGCTCTACGCCCGGGGTGGCAAATCGGATGAGGAAGCCCCGATACCGATGCCGCCGGCGGGACGGCTGGTGAGCACGGATGATATTGCCAATACCGTCGCCTTTCTGTGCAGCGAGGCGGCGGCGATGATTATTGGGCAGACGATTGTCATTGACGGGGGGACTTCGCTGGCCGCACTTTCCCCTCGATAAAGGAGAATGACTGTGGATAAGATTCGAGTCGTAGTCACCGGCATGGGGGTGGTTTGCCCGATAGGACTAAACCGGGAAGAGTTCTGGACCAACCTGGTCGCCGGTAAATCAGGCATTGACACCATCAGCCGCTTCGATGCCAGCAACTCTTCGGTCAAGGTTGCCGGCGAGGTCAAGGGATTCGACGCCGCCAACTACATGGACCTTAAGGTGGCCCAGCGCACCCGCCGCGGCGTTCATTTAGCCATCCCAGCAACCAATGAAGCCATCGCCCAGGCGGAGCTTAATCTGGAGAAGGAACCGCTGGACAGGATCGGTATCATCTCCTCCAACATGATGGAGCACCGCTTCATCGCCGAAGGCTGGACCTCGCTCCAGGGAGGGAAGCGCCGCGCCGACCCGCTTTTCTTCACCAAAGCCTCACCCAGCGTCGTCTCGCTGCAACTGGGGCTGCAACTGGGGGTCAAGGGCCCTAACACCAGCGTCAACAGCCTCTGCGCCAGCGGCACCGACACCATCGGCACGGCGATGAACTTCATCCGGCTAGGCTATGCCGACGTCATGCTGGCGGCTGCTTCCGATGCCTCGCTGGATGATATGACTATTTCCGCCCTCAACGTGCTCGGCGCCCTGACCCGTGAGCCGGACCCGGCCAAGGCCTGCCGCCCCTTCGATGCCAACCGCAGTGGCTTCGTCTACGGCGAGGGCTGCGGCGTCCTGGTGCTGGAGAGCCTGGAGCATGCCCAAAAGCGGAATGCCCCCATCTTCGCTGAAATCGGCGGGGTGGGCTGGGGATTCGACGCCTTCGACACCACCGCCCCCCAGTCGGAGACCGAGGCCATGACCATGAAATCGGCTATCCGCGAGGCCGGCATTACCCCCGACGAGGTGGATTTCGTCAACGCCCACGGCACCAGCACCCGCCTCAATGACGTCAGTGAGACCCGAGCCCTGAAGATGGTCTTCGGGGAACGGGCTTACAAAGTGCCCATCAGCGCCAACAAGTCGATGTTCGGCCACATGATAACCGCCGGTGGCGCTGTCGAGGTCATCGGCGCCATTCTGAGCATAAATAACAGCATGCTGCCACCCACCATCCACTACGAGACCCCCGACCCCGACTGCGACCTGGACTACGTGCCCAACAAGGCCCGGCCGGCGGAGTTAAACGTATGCCTCAAGGACAGTTTTGGACTCGGTGGGCAGAACTGCTGTATGGTACTCAAAAAATACAAGGAGAGCTAGCATGAGAGGCAAGTCATATCCCGAACTGGAAGGCAAGACAGCCCTGATAACCGGCGCGGCACGCGGTATCGGCAAGGCGATTGCTAAGCGCCTCGCCGGTGAGGGCGTGAACATCGCCGTCAACGATGTGATGGAGGATACCGCTGCGGCCACCGTCGGGGAACTCAAGGGTCTGGGGATTGAGGCCGATGCCTTCATCTGCGACATTCGCGACAGCGAGGCCGTCAAGAACATGATCGGCGATGTCACCGAGCGCTGGGGGAAAATAGACATCCTGGTCAATAACGCCGGGATCACCCGCGACACCTTGCTCCTCAAGATGTCCGATCAGGCCTGGGACGACGTCCTGGCTATCAACCTGCGCGGAACCTACGCCTGCACCAAGTTCACCCTGCGCTCGATGATGAAGCAGCGCTGGGGCCGGATTATCAGCATGGCCTCCATCGCCGGGCTAATCGGGAATGTGGGGCAGACCAACTACTCGGCCTCAAAGGCAGGCATTATCGCCTTCACCAAGAGCATCGCCCGCGAGGTGGGTTCACTCAACATTACTGCCAACGCCATCGCCCCCGGTTTTATCGTCAGCGAAATGACCGATAAACTGACGCCGGAACAGAAAGACGCGATACTGCCGATGATTGCACTGCGGCGCTACGGACAACCGGAAAATATTGCCGACCTGGCAGCATTCCTCGCCAGTGACCGTGCGGCCTACATCACCGGCCAGGTAATCAGCATCGACGGGGGGATGATCAGCTAGGGGAAGCGGTTAGCTTCTAGCCACCCAGCAGGCCGCCGCCCAGGCCACCGCCCATGCAGCCCTGACGCCCGGTATCGGGGCCAGCCTGCTCCATGTGGTTCTTGATCCATTCCTCAAGACCTTCGCGGCTCTTTTCCAGCGGCTCCTGAAGGCGATCGATGTTGACGCCGAAAAGGTAGCTGTTCGACTTGTACATCTTGGCCGAGTCAACCCGCATGTTGAAATCTTCCATCTGGGTGAAGGTTTTACTGATGGTATTGCGCAGGTCCTGATCCAGGAAATCCAGCTTCTCACTGTTACGCTGCCAGCTGCCGATGCTCAGCTTCTTGGGTTTCTTCAGGGTGCTGAACTTCTCCAGGGCCCGCTCGTTATTCATGACATCCATCAGGAGCGCCGAGGCGATTTCGTTGGGCGTCTTCTCCGCCGGCTTGTGGCGGCGGGTAACGAAACTAAGCACGATAACAATAATTAACGGTATCAGCCACGACCACTGGTCGGTGCCGCCACCGAAGCTGCAAGACTCGAACATAAATTACTCCATTCTAAGAAATACTGGTCTAATTAAAACAGATTCACCCTTTTATGTCCAATCACCGCTTTGAGACCGTGGTTACGAGGACTTCCGGCCCCGCTCCCCCCGCACCGACGGCGGGATATCGCCCCCGAAGTAGAGCTTAATGTGGGGCCAGGGTATCTCGATACCCTCTTCGTCGAAGGCCTGCTTAATGCGTTTGCGGAGTTCGCCGGTGACATCCCACTGCTTGAGGGGCTTGGTCTCACCCAGTATCTTGATGTCGATGCCCGAGTCGCCGAAGTTATCGACCCGGAGCACCCGAGGAGTGCCGATTATCATCGGGCCAAAAACATTATCCTGGGCTAACTCTTCACCGACCCGGTTGATGACCGCAATCACCCGGTCGAGATCCTCACCGTAGGCCACCGGGACATTCAGGTTGACCCGCGACCATTCCTTGGTATAGTTGCTGACGGTGGTTATCTCTCCGCTGGGGATGGTATGCACGATACCGTCCAGGTCACGCATGGTGGTGCGCCAGACACTAACGTCCTCCACTAGGCCGGTGATACCAGCCACCTTGACGACGTCACCCCGGTTGTACAGGTTCTGGGAGACGATGAAGATGCCGCGCAGCATATCCTTAAACACGCTTTGTGCCCCGATGCCGATAACGACACCGGCGACACCAGCCGTCGCCAGCACCGGGGTCACGCTGACCCCGACCTCACTAAGAATCATCAGTATCGCCACAACCACGACGATAATCGTCAGCCAGCGGTTAAGAACGTTGTTCAGGGTGTGCCGCCGCTTCTCCAATTCCTCCCGTGCCCGGCGTCCCCGCCCCCGCTGGGTAACCCAGCCTTGAGCCATCTTGGGCACCAGCCACCGCGCCAGCCGCTGTAAAATAAGAGCAATGGCAATAATCGCGATGATATACGGGCCGTGGGCCACGAACCAGGCCTCGATGGTGGACTGGGTAACCATGCCCGCCGAGCCTTCGTGACTGATCACCACCGCCGCTGCACCAATACAGGTGAACCCGATGGCTACCCCCACCCCAACCCGCAGGCTGTTACGCAGTCGGAGGCGTCGGGGAGGGACTGGCTTCTTCTCGGTGCACTCCATCTCGATGCGGTCGTTAACACGCTGCGAGGCTACCAGCAGGATAATCAGCGCCACCACCGCCGCCACCAGTATCCAGACACCGTTAGCGGTAAAGAAGTCCCAAAAGCCCATCTCGTAAAATCCCCCTTAATTCAAAAGACGGTATTATTGCTCACGAAAGCCGTTAAATATTACGCCCCGAATCCAGCTTACGAAGTATTATATGCCGCAACCAAGCAAGCTGGCAAGGTCTTTATGTTAATCCGGCTTGCGGACGAGGAGACAGATATTCTGTGAAAAACCCTTAATGGAACTGCGATGGCTGCTTTCGGGGAAGGAGCGCAGAATATGGAAGCCGGCCTCCATTACCAGTTCCTCCAACTCGTCGTACGAAAACAGTCTATAATAACGCAGTACTACTTTCTCTCCCGTCCGCCAGGCAATCATTCGCTCGCGGGGGCCACCCCGGAAACGAACCTGCCCCCGGTTCCATACGGTTACGAAGGCCTCACCACCCGTTTTCAGGATGCGGTAGAGCTCACGGAGGGCAGTTAACTGCCGCGCCTGTCCCCGGAGATGGTGATAGCTGGCGACGGCAATGGCATAATCGAAGGCGGCATCCGTAAATGGCAGGGCCACCATGTCCGCCCGCACCAGTTCGGCTTCGTAGTCGAACTTTCGGGCATAGCGGCGGGCCTGACGCAGCATCTCCCCGGAGAAATCCAGCCCGCAGAGCCGGAAACCCTGCCGGAAGGGCAGGAAGTCTGGCCCGTGGCCGCAGCCAACGTTGAGCAAACACCCCTCCCGCCACCGCACCGCCAGGTCTTCCAGCTCGCGCCGGAAGATCGACCATTGACGAAAGTCGTACCACCCCGTCGCAATCCGGTCGAAGGCTTCGCTTTCGGCACCCGCCTCCGGCATTTCATCAGGTTTTTCAGGCTGCAGCATTTGTTGTTCGCCCCCGGTGGATTTGATAAACTAATTACGAGTATACAATGAAGAAATCATCGAGGACAATATCCGGGGTGACTCCGGTGGCGGTGATGAGCCGGCCCGATGGCTGTCCGGGGAAGTGCCTTTACTGCCCAACCTACGCCGCCACCCCCCAGAGCTACACCCCCGAGTCGCCGGCAGTGCTGCGCGCCCGGGACTGCGACTACGACGGCGGGAGGCAGGTCACGCGGCGCCTCAAGGCCCTGACCGAGATGGGACACCCCACCGATAAGGTCGAGCTGATTATCATGGGGGGAACTTTCCTGGCCCAGGAGCCGGACTACCAGTACCAATTCATCAAGGACTGCTACGACGCCCTCAACGGCGAGGCCGCCGCCACCCTGGAGGAAGCCCAGCGGCGCAACGAGACAGCCCGCTGCCGGGCGACCGGGCTCTGCATCGAGACACGGCCCGACTGGTGCGGCGAGACGGAAATCAGGCGAATGCTCGATTTCGGCACCACCCGCGTCGAGCTGGGGGTGCAGACCCTGGATGACGATATCTACCGGCTGGTGCGGCGCGAACACACCGTAGCCGATGTTATTCAAGCGACCGCCCGCCTCAAGCGGGTGGGACTCAAGGTACACTACCACTGGATGCCGGGCCTGCCGGGAGCCACCCCGGAGAGCGACCTTGAGATGTCGCGCCGTCTCTTCCGCGACCCCGATTTCCGCCCCGATGGCCTCAAGCTCTACCCGACGATGGTCATCGAGGGCACCGAGCTGGAAGAGTGGCACCGCGACGGCCGCTACCACCCCTATGACGACGAGACGATGATCAACCTCATCAGCGATATCAAGGCAGCCGTCCCCAGGTACGTCCGTATCTCCCGCGTGTTGCGCGACATCCCGGCCAAGTTCATCACCGGCGGGCTTAAGAACTCGCTGCGGGACCTGGTACGGCAGCGCCTCCGCGACCGGGGCCTCGCCTGCCAATGCATCCGCTGCCGGGAGTACGGGCACCGGATGAAAGAGAGCCAGGCGACTGGCGAACCCCGGCTTACCCGGCTGGACTACGCCGCCTCCGGGGGCCGCGAAATCTTCCTCAGCTTCGAGGACGAGTACGGCACCCTGTTCGGCCTCTTGCGGCTGCGGATTCAGGATGAGACCTGGGGCCATCCGGCCACCATCCGCGAGCTGCATGTCTACGGCAGCGAGGTCTCGTTGCACGAGCGCGATCCCGGCTCGGCGCAACATCGCGGGCTGGGTAAGGCCCTCCTGCATGAAGCGGAACACATCGCTGCCGCTGAGTTCGGGGCCAGGGAATTGGCTATTCTGAGCGGGGTTGGCGCCCGGGAGTATTACCGGAGCGGCTTCGGCTACCGCTATCACGAGGGCTATATGATTAAAGAACTCAGTCTAGCTGGGTCACGAGAGGAGGCTTTGACCACCCATGAAAAACATCCTTAAGGAACGCCTGATGGCCGGGGAGAGCGTCGTTGGGGCCTTTGTTGAGATGGCCCACCCCGACGTTACCGAAATCCTCTCCCGCCTCGGCTTCGATTGGCTCTTGCTCGATGCCGAACACGGCTCACTTGAGCCGGAGACACTCAAGCATCTGATGCAGGCGATGAACGGCAGCGGCTGCGTGCCCATCGTGCGGCCACCGTGGAACGACCCGGTTCTTATCAAGCGCATCCTGGACGTAGGGGCCTATGGTGTACTGGTGCCCTGGGTCAGCAACAAGGCCGCGGCGGAGGCCGCCGTCCGCGCCTGCCGCTACCCGCCGGAAGGCATCCGGGGCTATGGCCCGCGCCGCGCCGGGCGCTTCGACCCGGACTACTACCAGACAGCCAACGATGCAATCATGGTCATTGTCCAGATTGAGACCGCCGAGGCGGTTGCTAACCTCGATGACATCCTGGCAGTAAACGGCGTTGACGGCTGCTACATCGGCCCGTACGACTTGTCCAGCAACCTGGGGCTGGGGCTGCCACCGCCGTGGGACAACCCGGAGTACCTGGCCGTCTTCGACCGGGTGGTCAAGGCCGCCGCTCGCCACGGCAAACCGGCCGGGATGTACGCCAGCGTGGACAACATCGAGTGGGCGCAGGAGCGGGGGTTCCGCCTCAACACGGTGGGTGGCGCCGACAAGTTTCTCATTACCGGGGCCCGCGCTGCGCTGGCCAAGGCTGGCCGTAAAGACTAATCCCGGCCTTCCAGCTCCCGCAGGCGGTCATCACCGATGCCGAAGTGATGGGCAATCTCGTGGCGCACCACCCGGCCAACCTCAATGACGACCTCTTCATCGGTCTTACAGATGGCCTCGATGGGTTTCTGGAAAATGCTTATCTTGTCCGGGGGCACCATCCCGTAGCCACGGCCGCGCCGGGTGAGTGGAATCCCCTGATAGAGGCCCAGTAGCAGCTGTCGCCGCTTGATACCCACCCGAGCCAACTGGCTGGCCGACGGGTAATCGGCAACCACGACATCGACGTTCTCCAAACGGTTGCGGAATTCGTCCGGCAACTCGCCAACTGCCCGGTTCACCAGCTCCCGGAAGTGCTCTCTATCCAATACCGCTCACTCCGCAAACCGCGGCCGCTAGTCCTCAAGCTGCTGATACTTGGTGCCGCGCCGGTAGATGAAGATGTGGGAGAACTCGCTGTCCGGGGTGGCCCCGTGCCAGTGCTTCTCGCCCGCCGGGAAAAAGATGACGTCGCCCGGTACCACCTCAATCTGCTCATCTTCGGTAGCCACGATGCCTTTACCCGCGGTGACTATGAGAATCTGCTCCTGGCTGTGGGAATGGAACTTGAGGCGCACGCCTTTGGCAAAGTTAACGACGTTGATATCGTACTCCGTGCTCTCGGGCACGATGGCCTGCTTGGTCACATCTTCCGAGGTGAATATCTTGCTGCCGAACGGCTCCTTGGGCAATTCGCTAATCCGACTGACATGCATGGCTGCCTCCTCAGTTATTCTCAACGTGCAGGTAATCAAGGGCCCACTGGAGAGTCTCTTCGACCTCCAGGTCAAGCTTGTAGTCCGGGGTGATGCCCTCGCCTTCGATGGGGCGGCCGCCGGGGGTGAGCCAGCGTGCCGTGGTGAGGTAAAGTCCAGAACCGTCGCTAAGCTCATAGAGAACGTTGACGCTGCCCTTACCGAAGGTCGTCTGCCCGGCGATGACCGCCCGGTCGTAGTCCTGAAGCGCCCCCGCCAGTACTTCGCTGCCGCTGGCGCTGTACTCATTTACCAGCACTACCATCGGCAGGTCAGTGCGCAGGCTCTGCCGTACCACCGGGTAGGTAACCCGCTCGCCATCGTTACTGACGACCTCAAGCACGACACCATTGGTCAGGAAGCGGCTGGTAACATCAACTACCGTCGTCAGGATACCGCCGGAATTACTGCGCAAATCGAGGACGATGCCGCTGACCCCGGCGTCAAGCGCCTCGGCGAGCACCGGCTCCAACTCTTCATCGGTAATCTCTGAGAAATGGGTAATGGTGATGACAGCGGTATCATCTCGCAGCTCGTAATAGACGCTCTCCAAAGTAATCTCGTCGCGGATAATCTCGATGTCCACCGGCTCGGTCTCGCCATCGTGGCGGATGGTCAGGGTTACCATTGTTCCCTGCGGTCCGCGCACCAGCATTACCACCTCAATCAGGTTCATCTCCTCGGTGGACTGGCCATCAACGCCCAGAATGACATCACCGGCCCGCACACCGGCCTCATCCGCCGGGGAACCGGGGATGGGGGCAACGATAATAACCTCATCGTCATCACTCACGCCCACGGTGGCGCCGATGCCTTCGAAGCTGCCGCCGAAATTATCGGCGCTAAGCTCGTATTCCTCAGGGTCGAGATAGGCGCTGTGCGGGTCATCAAGGGCCTCGATCATGCCCCGGACGGCTCCCTGTTGCAGCGCCTCGTCATCCAGGCTATCCGGCTCAACGTAATCACGCTGGATTATCCCCCACGCCTCATCGACGATGCCTCCCGGACTGTTGTCGCCGATGCTGCTGATATCCAGGTCGGAAATATCCGTCGTTAAGAAATCACAACCCGTAAGGGTCAGGAGGGCCGCACAACCCAGCAGCAGCCCCGTCAGCAGCTTTCCCGGTCTCTTCATCACACCAAAAACTCCCTCTCAATAGACAGCCAAGTAAACCTGTAAGCCGAGTTCTGTACTCCGAAAAATCGGAGCGGTGACCATCTATCTAGCCCCGACGTTACCGCCGGGGTCAAGCGACCTACCCGGGGACAGGCCGGGCGTCCTTGTGTCCCTCTGTTTGGTCTTGCTCCGGATGGGGTTTGCCCAGCCGACCGGTCACCCGGCCGCTGGTGAGCTCTTACCTCACCATTTCACCCTTACCGCCCTTACGGACGGCGGTATGTTTCTGTGGCACTTTCCGTAGGGTCACCCCTCCTGGGCGTTACCCAGCACCCTGCCCGGTGGAGCTCGGACTTTCCTCCCGCACGCGGCGAGCGGTCACCCGGTTTACTTGGCCTATCTTTAATACTAACCACGCCGCCGGTTAAAGTCAATTCGACCTAAGCATCAGCGGCGGCATTAGCCAGGGCGTCAGCCTCGGCGTTGCGGGTGCGGGGGACATGGCTGATGCGGAAACCGGCAAAGCGGGGCTGGAGGTTTTTCACCTCTTCGTAGAGGGGCTTGAGACCCGGATTCTTGACCCGGTAGCGGCCGGTTACCTGCCGCACCACTAACTCCGAATCCATGTAGACCTGCACCACGGCGGCCCCCAGCTTGAGCGCCTGTTGCAGCGCGGAGATGAGGGCGCGGTACTCGGCCTGATTATTGGTCGCCCGCCCGATGCGCTGGGAAACAGACGCCAGTAGATTACCCTGCTCATCCTTGACGGTGGCCCCGATGGCCGCCAGACCAGGGTTACCCCGCGACAGACCATCGGCGTGAATGATTACCTTCTTTAACGACAACTTTTCGTCCTTTCTATCCCGGCATAAACCAAGTCTTGTAAGTAATATAGCGAAGCTGTTTGTAAGATGGTCGAAAACGGTTCCGAATTCAGGGCGAAAAATTACCTGAGGAAGAGGATGCGCCCGCAGCTGGTGCACTGGGTCAGGTCGCCGCCCCGGACGCGCTGCAGTTCGGCGTTGGACAGCGACAGCCGACAGCCCAGGCAGATGCCCTGATCGACGCGGGCCACCGCCATCCCCTTCTGCCCGCGGAGTTCGCGGTAGCAGCGTAACGCCTCGGGGTCAATCTGCCCTAACAGCGCCGTCCGCTGCTGGCCGAGGTCGGCAACGGCTGCCTCCAGCGTTACCTGCTCCTTGAGTAAATCCGCCTGCCGGGCCTGCCACGTCGCTTCCAACGTCGCCAGGGCCGCCTTCAACTCCGCGATGCGGCTGCCAGCAGACTCAAGCTGCTCCATGAGCTCGATGGCCTCGTCCTCCCTACCACTACGATTGGTCTTGAGGGTCGCCACCTCCTGCTCCAGGTTGGACAGCTCCTTGGGGTTCCTTATCCGGCCGCTGTAAAGCTCCTCCTGGGCCTTGTCAATCTTCCCGGTAAGGTCTTCAATCACCCACTCCAGGTCATGCTGCACCTTCTGCAGGCCGGCCTGCACCGTCAGCTCGGTATCGAGCCGGGTGCGGGCCGTAACGACCTCGCGGTCATCGGCCAGCTCCGCTCGTATCTGCGCCAGCCGCCGTTCGTCGGCCGCCAGCGCCTCATCCAGTTCCTGAAGCTCGTACAGACTCTTAACAACGCTCATTTTTACGAAATACTCCGTCTCAATTCTATAATGCCCGCCCGGCAATATCAATCCGGCAAACGGACAAAATTCGGTAGCCATATCAGAACATCAGTGCTATTATGAGATACTCCGAGCTCGGCTCGGGGGCTAGCGCAGATTAACGACGAGGGTAAGAGGCATGGCAGCAGAGAAAGAGAAAAGGACCGGCAAACGGGGCGCCCCCAAGGGCAACCAGAATGCCCGCAAGCACGGCTTCTACTCCAAGGTACTGGACGAGGTCGAGCAGCAGGATTTCCGAACGGCAACCTGTGTCGAGGGGATTGGTGAGGAGATCGCCCTGCTCCGGGTCAAGATAAAGTCCCTCATCACCCACGACCCGGATAACATCAAGCTCATCATGCAGGCCACCAGCACCCTGGCCAAGCTGGTGCGGACGAAATACAACATCAGCAAGCACGATAAACAGGGGCTCAAGGCAGCCGTCGGCAACGTCCTCCGCGATATCGCCCTGCCGCTGGGCATCGGTATCGGCACCGGAGTGGGGCTGAATTGACGGTGGGAGGGTCCGCCATCCATCACCTGCGTCCCTACCAGCGGGAAATCGCCCTGGCGGTGCTGGACAGCGTCTTCGGCAAGAGAGGGCTAACCTTCTCCGTCGAGATTGCCCGGCAGGGGGGCAAGAACGAGCTCTCGGCGCAGCTCGAGCTATTACTGCTCACTCTCTAACTGACGGAATCCCGTAACCTTATCAAATGTTCACCGACCTTCCGCCCGCAGGCTCTCATTTCGATGCGGCGCCTCAAGGAACGGCTTGATGACGCCGGTTTCGGCGGTATCTGGGTAGCCGAGCTGGGCTATGTCATCCGGCTGGGCAGCGCCCGCGCCGTGTTCCTCTCGGCGGAGGAGACGGCCAACGTGGTCGGCAATACCGCCCATCTCCTGCTGGAGGTGGATGAGTCCCAGGACGTCAGCCGCGAAAAGTACAACAAGGATTTTCGTCCCATGGCGGCAGCGACCAACTGCACCACGGTACACTACGGGACTACCTGGGACGAGCACACCCTGCTCGAAGAGATTAAGCAGACCAATTTGGAGCTCGCCCGGAAGGACGGGCGGCAACGGCACTTCCGCTACGACTGGCAGGAGGTTGCCAAGTACAACCCGGACTACCGGGCCTACGTCGAGCAGGAGCGGGCACGGCTAGGTGAGAACCATCCCCTCTTCATGACCCAGTACCGCCTGCTGCCGGTGCGGGGCGGCGGGGGACTGCTGAACCTGCAGCAGCTCGCCCAGCTACGCGGCGACCACGACCGCCGCCGTCAGCCGGAAGCGGGTAAGACCTACGTCGCCGGGCTTGACCTCGCCGGGGAAAGCCCCGACACCCCGGATAGCGCCGCGCCGCAGAATGACGCCACGGTGCTGACCATCGGGGAGATTGATTACGCCGACATCAGTGAACTGGCCCCGCAACCACGGCTCAAGGTCGTCGAGCATTACCGCTGGGTCGGCGAGAACCACGCCGCGCTCTACCCGCAAATGGTGGACATCCTGAAGCGGGTCTGGCGTTGCCGGCGGGTGGTCATTGACGCCACCGGACTGGGACAGCCGGTAAGCTCGTTCCTCCGCCGGGCGCTTGGTTCCCGGGTGGTACCGTTCACCTTTACCGCTAACTCAAAATCGCGGCTGGGATTCAACCTGCTGGCAGCGGTTAACTCGGGGCAGCTCAAGATGTACCGCGGGGACGGCTCAGTGGAATACCGCGAGTTCTGGACCCAGCTGGAAAGGGCGCAAAGCCACTACCGGACCAACCAGACAATGAACTTTTTCGTTCCCGAGAGGGCCGGGCACGATGATGCCCTAATAAGCCTGGCGCTGCTGGTGGAAGCAGCTCATCACTACTCCCCCCGCAGCGCCCACGGCAGCTAACAAGTAGCCAAGTTATATTAAGTCGACTCAGGCTTAATAGTAATAGGAACGGCGTTTACCCAGATAATAACCCAGGAAGATAGCGCCGACAACCCCCAAACCCCACCACAGATGGATAATCCAGTCGGGCCAACTGAAGCCGACCGAGAACTCGCCGGCCCCGGTCCACTCACTGATATTACCAGCCCTGTCTTCAGCCCGCACCCGCCAGTAATAAGGCTCCTCCGCCGAGCGCGAGTCGAGCTTCTGCTCATCGGTCAGGGTATACTCCGACTCGGTAAGGTCAGTTACCTCCAGCACCATCGATGCGGCCGTGAAATCGGAGCTGGCGGCGACCTGAAGGGTATAGGTCACGCCGCTATCGTCAACGACGCTCTCCCAGTCAAAGGTCGGTTTGGACGGCGCCTTTTCACCCATCAGCGGCAATAGCGGCTGCGGCACCGGCGGAGCCTCGGACTCCATATAGAAGGGAACCGACAGGGAGTTGGTCCCGTCATCGGCGGTGATGTTATGGGCCCCGGATGTAGTGGCCGGGATACTGAAGGTGGCCGAGAAGTCGCCCTCGGCATTGCTGGTGGTGGTGGCCACGGTGGTCGGATCGGAAGCAAACTCAATCGTGATGGTGGCGTTGGGCTGGAAGCCGATACCACTCATGGTCACGTTCTGGCCGACATAGCCCGGCGACGTCGAACTGGTCAGCGGGCTGATGGCAACCTCGATTCCGATCTCGGCGGTGAAGCTTTCCTCCACGTCATTACCCTCATCGTCCTCAACCACCAGGTCGTAGGTGCCCTCTTCTACATCAGGCACTTCAAAGCTGATGCTGAAACTACCGTCGCTGTCAGTCCGGTCAGTTGCCACTGGCAGCGTGCCGAGAACAACGTCGACGTCCGCGTTCCCAGCAAAACCGGTACCACTGACGGTAACGTTGTCGCCCGGCGGCGCCTGGGTGGGGGTGAAACTAATCGCCGGGGTGACGGTGAAGGTCTGCTCCACGGAGGTCAGCGACTCATCGCTGATGGTCACGGTATGGTCGCCAGCAGTGCTTTCCGGAATGATGATATTCGCCGTAAAATCACCGTTACCGTCGGTCTCATCGTCACTACCACTCTCGATATCAATCTCGTCGCCGTCATACTCGATGGTAAGCTGCTCGTCCTCGGCGAAACTATCGCCGGTTATCTCAACCTCGGTGCCCACCGGCCCCTCATCAGGGTCGAAATCGGTGATTTCACCCGCCGTCACCGTGAACTCGGCCACGGCCTTAACGTCCTCCTCATCCTCGTAGGTGATCATGACATAGTAAAGCCCGCCGCGAACCGTTTCATCAGGGCTGCCATCGGTAAGCTCGTCGGGCACCCTGAAGCGGTCGCTGAAATCCCCGCTGGAATCGACCAGGATGTGGTCTTCCACCAGCTCGTAGATCTCAATCTGGTCATCAATGTCGTAACCAATCAGGTCTTCAAAATCATCGGCATCATCATCGTCATCGATATCGTAGGAAACGAAGTAGATATCGATATAGCGATAGAACGGCGGTTCCGCTTCGGGGTCGCTGGGGGGCCAGTTCTCCCCGTCGATATCAATGTACTCGCCAATCTCGCCCTCGTCTTTTTCCAGGTCGATATCCCTGACCGCCAATGCCGGCGCCGCGGGAATAACTGCCGCCAATAGGGCTGCGATCACTCCCGCCGCCAGGAACCGACGTATTTTCTCATATTTCACCGTAAACACACCTCCTTTACCCAAATATGAAATACAAAATTATAATTTTACTTATATAACGCAAATTGCCCCCGGAAGTTAGGGCAAGCCAATCAGCTAAGCGATAGACCACCTCCCCTGACCAGTTTCAATCATTATAGATTAAGACTTTATCCTTTGTAAAAATCGTTTACGTCCGCCGGGCATAGGCCGTGCGGCGCCCCAGCCAGAAGCCAAAGAAGCCCGCGCCGAAAATCGCCACGCCAATCAGCACCTTGCGCGCCGTCTCCGGGATGGTGAAGGAGGACCCGACATAGAAAGAGCCAACCTCCGACCAGTCACTCTCGTTGGCCGCCCCATCCACCGCCTTGACCCGCCAGTAATACGGCGATTCTTTGCTGTTAGGCCCCAGCTCCTCCGCTTCCTCGGTGATATCGTATTCCGAGTCCTCCAGGTCAACCTTTTCCAGCACCAGCGCCGAAGCGGCGAAATTGCCCTTGGTGGCTACCTGCAAGACGTAACTCACGCCGCTGTCATCCTCAACGTCTTCCCAGTCGAACTCGACCGCTGCCGGGGACTTGCTGTCCTCCTCCGGCAGTAGCAACTGCGGCACCTCCGGCGCCACACTCTCCATCATGAAGATGTCCGTCGCCGTGCTGATGCCGTCACTGATAGTAACGGTGTGGTTCCCCCCGGCGCTGGGCGGCACGACGAAGGTAACCGAGAAGTCACCGCTATCACCGGGGACAGCGGTGGCCACCTCTTCGTTATCATAGGTAATAGAAACTATCCGCCCCGACTGGAACCCGACCCCGCTGACGATTACCGGAACGCCGACAAACCCCTGCGCCGGCTTAATCTGGGCCCCGACGGTAATGGTAAAGGCCAACGCCGCCCGGTTATCGTCGTCATCCTCGGCCTCGATGCTCTGGTCGCCTGATTCCAGATTAGGAACCCGGAACACCGCCTCGAAACTGCCGTACTTGTTGGTATCTTCGGTCGCCATCATGATGTTACCGAAATAAACAGAAACCTCGCTGTTACCAGCGAAACCGGTACCGGTAACGGTAAGCTCATCACCGATGGCTGCCGTCAGCGGCGCCACCGTAATGGTGGGGAGAACCTCGAAATCAGCAGTATCGGTATTATCCAGCACGTCCTCAACCCGAACCTCATGGTCACCGGCCACGCTGTCCGGAACCGGGAAGGCAAAACTGAACTCTCCGGTAGCATCGGTTTCCTGATCACCAACCTTGACCCGGCTGCCGTCCCTGGAGTAGTAAATATCAACCGTGCCCCCGGCGTAGAAGCCGTGGCCAATGACAGTCACTATCGTGCCGACGACACCGCCGTCGCTATCGAGGTCTATCTCCGATCTCTCGATGACAAACGATTTTCTGACCTCGCCCCCGATAACGGTGCTAACCCGCACGCTGACGGTGCCGGGGTCGGCATCGTCCGGCACCTCGAAGGTCTCCTCAAAGGTACCGGAGGTAGGTACGGTTATCGGGCTGCCCACAATCTCCTCCCCATCGAAGTAAATGTGAATATCAGTCCCGGCAAAGGACTCAAAGCCGCTGCCGCTCACGGTGACCACCGTCCCCACCGCCCCGGAAGACGGCGTCAGGTCGATCTCCGGCAGCGCCAAGGCCGGGCTGGCCGGAATGAGCCAGCTTAGCAGCGGTAACCCCAGTACGAGCGCCAGAATCCCTACGACACGCCCAGCTTTCATCTATTAATCCACCCCCGTCTTGATACTAATCATATTTTACCGATTAAATCTAGCGCAGCAGCCGCCGCCGGGCACCGCGCCGGGGAACATAAGTCGCCGCGAAGTTATCCAAGATGTCCCGCTTAATCAGCCAGGTGTTGTGAAGCTTAATGGCTGGCAGATCACCCTGACGACAAAGCCGCTTCACCGTCTCAGGGTGAATCTTAAGACGGCGAGCCGCTTCAATGGCATTGTAGTAGTCTTCCAGCAGCGTCATCGCTGTTCCACCAATAATATATTACTTTACTAAAACAATAATAAGCACAATACCCGCCGGATGTCAATCCCCCCGGTGGAGCGCACAAAAAGTGACAGCAAACGGTTGACCCGTATAGAACATATGTACTAATCTGTCAGCGTTAAACACCCCCGCGGAGAAAAATAGGGTTGATGAGCGATGAATATTGAGTTTTGTACCCTGGTCGTAACCAACGAAAATCACCATGCCGCTAGCGATGCCGCCGAAGCACTCACCGTCGACCTCCCCGATGCCCGCATCGAACCGGACGACGACCCCCTCCCCGAACACTGTCACTACCGTGACGAGGGCTGCGAGCTGGCCGTCTCCTGCCTGAACTACCCCTTCAACCGTTGCATCTACGACGAACCGGGCGGCAAGCAGCACTTCGTCAAAACGCTACGCGACCGGGAAATCCGGCAGCGCTACCGGAGCGGCAGCAGCATCCGGGAACTAGCAGGGCTGTTCGGCATCAGCCAGCGCACCGTTCACCGAGCATTAAAGAAGGTGGAAAATGAGTGATAATTTTGAACCAAAACAACTCAAGCAGCACGACACCGGGCGCCTCAAGGGCTATCAGGAGCTCCTCGACTTCTATAACGGCCGCCACTGGGAAGGCCATCCCCGCTACGGCGAGACCCGGCTGACCTTCAACTACGCCAAGGTCATCATCGACAAGGTTACCTCGTACCTGATGAGTGATATTACCTTTAATGTCGATGCCGCCGCCGACTCCGAGGCCGCCCGCACGAGCGCCCGTCAGGCCGAGCTGGCCCTGCAAAGGGTCTACGAAGATAACAATCCACGGCAGCTCGACTACGAGACCGAGATCGACTGCGCCATCATGGGCGACGGCTGTTTCAAGGTCACCTGGGACAGCGCCGCCAAGCGGGTACGGGTGAGCGCCCCCGACGTCCAGGGCATCTACGCCTGGTGGTGGGGCGACGACACCTCCCGGCTGTGGCGGGTAGCTTCCAGATACCACCTCGATGCCGGGGCGGCGGCCAGCATGTACGGCATTCAGCCCACCCGCAAAACAGCCCGTGTCATCGATGTGTGGACAGAGCGGGACTTCGAGCTCTGGGTGGATGAGGCGCAAATCGAGAGCAAGCCCAACCCCTATGGGTTTATTCCCTTCGTCATCTACCCCAACCTGCGCGAGCCCAAGCAGTTCTGGGGGGTCTCCGACCTCAAGTCACTGATGCTGCCCCAGCGGGAGCTTAACCGGGCCGTCAGCCAGCTGGCCAAGATTCTGGAGCTATCGGGGAACCCCATCGCCGTGCTCGAAAACGTCGAGGAATCGGAAGACATTGCCATCCGTCCGGGGGCGGTGTGGAATATCCCGGAGGATGCCCGCGCCTACCTGCTCGACCTGCTCCAGGGCGGCGGCGTCCGGTTGCACATTGATTATGTCAATCTACTCTACCGCATCCTGCACGACATCTCGGAATCGCCGCGCTCCGCCTTCGGGGGCACGGAACGCAACCTCTCCGGGGTGGCCTTGGAGACCGAACTCCAGCCACTCTTACACAAGGTACGGCGCAAGCGCCTGCTGCGCACCGCCGCCTACAACCGGCGCAACCGGATGATTCTGCGGCTCCTGGAGCAGTACCAGGCGGCCGACTTCGGGGACTACCAACTGCGGGTGGTGTGGGGGCCGGTGCTGCCCCGCGACCGCGAGCGGCTGGTGGCCGACGAGCAGATCATGATCCAGAGCGGGATGCACTCGCGCCGCCGCGCCATGGACGAAATCGGCATCGCCGATCCGGAAACGGAATTCCGGCAGTGGCTGGCCGAGCGCGAGGCTATCCTCAGGATGAACCAGGAACTCAATGCTCGCAGCGGCAGCAACGGCACGCGAGGGAGAGCCAAGGACACTGCCGGCCGGGAGATTGAGGAGTAAACCGAAGGAGTCAATCATGAGCGATAACGAACTAACCGATTTTCCGGATACTTCGGAAATAGCTGCCGAGGACACCGCGGCGACACCGGACTGCGCCGGGCCGAGATGGATGCCGGGGACGGCCTCATCCGGGTGCCGCCCAACTGCGGCCAGCAGCTCTACGACGTCATCGGCCTGACCGAACCCAACGCCGGGCTTGACGGGGAAAGGCGCCGGGTAGTCGGCATCACGCTACGCTACGGGATCCTGCGCCGGGAGTACGAAATGCAGCTTGGTCTGGGGGCGGTTTAGCCTCCGGCCACGGTAAGGAGAACGCCAGTGATAATAAAGAGGGCTGTCCTCAAGGACTTCAACGCCACGGACTACCGGGCTACAGTGCAACTCAGCGGCAGTCGCCAGGCTTACCTGGAGGCGATTACGGTGGCCAGAAATATCGCGGCGGCAGAGATGATTAACGGGCGCGAGGTGGCGATCCTTTTCTTTGATGAGCACTACCCGAAAACGGCGGTGATAATGGCGGTTTATACCTAGTAGGAACCATCAGGATGTAGAGGATCCCCCCCTGGTGCTGGCAGCCAGACTTTTCAAGATGCTCAGCACCCCGATAACAGCTCGCTGGACATCGACCGGTTCCTGGGCCAGCATCCGGGCCACGTAAGGGTCGAGGCGCCGGTCGGCGATGTAGGACGCCCCCTCCTCGGCAACCCCAGACTGTGCCGGCGTCAGGTAATCAGCGAGAGTGAACAGCTCGTTCTCCTCGAATCCTAAAGGCTTGGCCAAGCGACGCAGGATACGGGCCGAAGGGAACCGCTCACCGCGCTCAATCCGCCCCAGATGAGACGCCGATACGCCGGAGCGCTCTGCCAGTTCTCCTAATGTCAGCGACATCATGACCCGCTGTTGCCTCAGGATTTCACCTAATCTACTACGGCCTACCATAATGTTGTAAAACCTCCCATTATTGTCCCAATGACGCTAGTTGTACCATAAAATTTACCAAATGGCAAATGGATGAATACTACGACGTATATTCGACACGCAATCGACTGCTAATTAAGGTATACCCCCCTAATTTTATTCCAAACAACGGATAAGAGTACATTTTCATATTAGCCTCCGGGTATAAAATGCCCATTAATACGCCATAAAAATTTTATTAAAATTGTATGGAAGCACGTTCTTGACGGAAGGCAGCGGTGATTATAGAATGGCACTACTGACTAAAATGACAACTAATAAATACGATGTAATTATCGTCGGGGGCGGGCCGGCGGGTATTTTTGCCGCCCTTGAGCTCTGCCAGTGCTCTGACCTGAGGATTCTGCTGGTCGAGAAGGGCCAGGATATCGACCAACGCACCAACCTTGTCTGCGGGCTGGGCGGCGCCGGGGCCTACAGCGATGGCAAGCTGACGCTGACCCCGGAGGTCGGGGGACGGCTTACCGAGTACCTCAGCGACCACGAAATCTGCGCCTTAATCGAGCACGTTGACGCTATCTACCGCCGCTTCGGGGCGCCCGAGCAGATCTACGGCATGGGTGATGATATCAACCGGCTGCGCCGTCAGTCGTCCCTGCCCGGACTGCGCCTAGTGCCGGTCCCGGTACGTCACCTGGGCACCGACCGCTGCCGCGCTATCCTCCGCGCCATGCGCGACCATCTCGCCCCCAGGCTGGAAATCAGGTTAGAGACCAACGCCGCAACAGTCACCACCCGAGACCATCGAGCGACCGGGATTGTTACCGCCGACGGCGAGAATATTGCCGGCGACCATCTGATTCTGGCCCCCGGCCGCGAGGGGGCCGACTGGCTGGCCACCGAGGCCAAGCGCCTCGGGCTGACCCTGTACAACAACCCGGTTGACGTCGGGGTACGGGTCGAGCTACCGGCCGCCGTCACCAACAAGCTAACCGATATCCTCTACGAAGCCAAGCTGGAGTATCTGACCCCCAGCTTTGACGACCGGATACGAACCTTCTGCATGTGCCCCGCCGGAGAGGTCACCATGGAGACTACCGGCGGCAGCGATCCCGTCATCACCGTTAACGGCCACAGCTACGCCGACTCTCGCAGCCAGAACACGAACTTCGCCCTGCTAGTGAGCACCGATTTTACCAAGCCGTTCCATGAACCCATCGCCTACGGTAAGTATTTAGCCCGGCTGGCCAATATCCTCAGCGGCGGGGTGCTGGTACAGCGCCTCGGCGACCTCATGGCGGGGCGCCGCTCCACCCCGGCCCGCATCGCGCGCGGCATGGTCAAGCCGACCTTGAAAGAGGCCACCCCCGGCGACCTCAGCTTCGTTATGCCCTATCGCCACCTGACCGATATCATTGAGATGCTTCAGGCGATGAACAAGATCGCCCCCGGCGTGGCCGCCAAACACACCCTGCTCTACGGTGTCGAGGTCAAGTTTTATTCCTGCCGTCTCCATCTCAGCCCCGGCCTCGAGACCGAGATTGAGAACATGTTCGCCGTCGGCGACGGCGCCGGGGTCAGCCGCGGCCTGATTCAGTCCTCCGTCTCCGGTATCATCGCCGCCCGCCAGATTTTGAAAAGACTCCGAGGGCATTAACTCTCTAGGAGTAGAAGCCCACAATTTAAGGACTTTCGCATCTGATGGCTACTTGGTAAGGACACCGAGGGCAGTAATTTCCCTGAAACAATGGATAGCCCGCAAAAGAAATCAGTGGCCCCAACCTCCTTACAAAACTCCTTGACAGTATCACGCGCGCCCTATAAAATGATGATGTTTACAAGTAATATCCAGTGATCAATTCAGGGGCAGATTTGTGGCACGGAAGCTAATTTCTGCGCTTCTGTCGTTCGATATAAGTCCGAGAAATACGAAACTTGCCCGGGTTAAAGGAGGCTGATGCTAGGTGGCTAACGTAGTCATCGGGGAGAACGAAAGCTTTGACAGCTTGCTCAAGAGATTCAATAAGCGGGTACAGCAGGATGGAATCCTGTCCGAGGTACGCCGTCACGAGCACTATGAGAAGCCCAGCGTCCGGCGGAAGCGCAAGCGCGCCGCCAAGAAGCGCAAGTCGGCTAGAGCATCGAGGAGTTAATATTAGGCGTGGCAGCAGCGGAAGCAAATCTGAAAAACGAACTGGAAAGTGACCTCAAGACAGCCTTAAAGGCGAGGGACAATGCCGCCCGTACGGTTATCCGCATGGTACTCGCCTCAATCAAGAACGCTGAGATTGCCAAACAGGCCCCGCTGACGGACGCCGATATCATCGGTATCATCGCCAAAGAGGCCAAGCAGCACGAGGAGAGCATCGAGGCCTTCCGCCAGGGAAACCGCGACGACCTCGTCAGTCAGCAGGAAGCCGAGATGGCGGTATTGCAGAAATACCTCCCGGAGGCAGTCTCCCGGGATGAGATCATCGAGACGGCCAAGCGCATCATCAGTGAGGTGGGCGCCGCCGGTCCGCACGACAAGGGCAAGGTTATGTCGCGCATCATCCCTGAGCTCAAGGGCAAGGCCGACGGTAAAGAGATAAACGCCATCGTCAGTGAGTTACTGGGTTCGTAACATGAAGGCTAAGGTATTCTAAACAACAGCACGACTAACCAAGAGGGGCCCGTCCCCTCTTTTACTTTGCGAGCCACGGATAGGAAGCAGATGCAACGGATAGAGATACGCTTAAAGGAGTCCCTGCCCGACCCGCGCGGTCTGGCCCTGGTTCGCGATATTCACGACTTGGGAATCAGCGGGGTGAGCGATGCCCGCGTCTTCGACATCTACTGGCTGGACGGAGAACTAAACACCGTTGCGCTGGAAACCATCAGCCGCGGGCTGCTGGCTGATACCGTAACCCAGGAGTACGCCTACCGGGCGGCCGGGGCCCCGGATGCGAACACCCCCCCCGGCTACCACAGCCTGGAGGTGGCCTACCACCCCGGCGTCACCGACCCCATCGAGGCGACCATCCTCAAGGCTATCCACGACCTGAAGGTTACCAGTGTGCGGGCGGTAAAGACGGCCCGCCGCTACCTGCTTAAAGGGAATCTGTCCCCCAAAGAGCTGGAAACCATCGCCGGGAAGCTCCTGGTCAACCCCATCATCCAGCACGTCGTCCGCGAGGAGCCGACCACGTTTCCGGAGCCGCCGCAGTACGACTTTGCCATCAAGGAGCTTGATTTGACCGAGGTCGGCCAGCAGTTTGGCTTCAGCGAAACAGAGCTAAACGCCATCACGGACTACTTCCGCCGTCAGGGACGCAAACCCACCGACGTTGAAATCGAGACCCTGTTTCAGACCTGGTCGGAGCACTGCGTCCACAAGACCTTCAAGGCGCGCATCCAGCTCGACGACCGCGTCGTTGACAACCTCATGAAAACGACCATCATGAAATCGACCCGTGAATTGAATAAACCCTGGTGCCTCTCGGTCTTCGCCGACAACGCCGGGGTCATCGACTTCGACGGCGAGCAGGCGCTCTGCTTCAAGGTGGAAACGCACAATCACCCATCGGCCATCGAGCCCTACGGCGGGGCCGCCACCGGCATCGGCGGCGTCGTCCGCGACCCGCTAGGCACCGGGCTGGGGGCCAAGCCCATCATGAACACCGACGTCTTCTGCTTCGCCCCACCCAACTTCCCCCAGGAGCAACTGCCGCCGGGGGTGCTGCACCCGCGGCGGATCTTTAAGGGGGTGCGGGCCGGGGTCGCCGACTACGGCAACCGACTGGGCATCCCCACCCTGAACGGGGCCGTCCTCTTCGACGAGCGCTACCTGGCCAATCCGCTGGTATTCTGCGGCACGCTGGGCCTAATGCCGGTCGAGATGGCACCGCTGGGCAAGCAAAACCCGGGCGACAAGGTGCTGCTCATCGGCGGCAAGACCGGGCGCGACGGCATCCACGGGGTGACCTTCGCCTCGGAGCAACTGACCGACGAATCGCACGCCGAGTCCATCAGCGCGGTGCAGATCGGTAACCCCATTGTTGAGAAGAAGGTCATCGACACCCTGCTCCAGGCGCGCGACCGCCGCCTCTATAACCGCGTCACCGATTGCGGCGGAGGGGGGCTTTCCTCGGCCGTCGGCGAGATGGGGGAAATCACTGGCGTCCGCGTTGATTTGGAGAAGGTACCGCTGAAGTACGCCGGGCTGTCCTATACCGAAATCTGGGTTTCCGAGTCCCAGGAGCGCATGATACTGGCGGTACCGCCCGACAAGGAGACTGAAATCTTAAAACTCTTCGCCGACGAGGACGTGGAAGCGGTCATCATCGGCGAGTTCACCAATGACAAGAAGCTCAGCCTCTACTACCAGAACAAGCTGGTCGGCCAGTTAGAAATGGAATTCCTCCACGAGGGCATCCCGCAAATCGAGCGCCAGGCCACGGTGGTAGCGCCCCGGGAGCCGGAGCCGGACTTCGCCTGCCCCGCCGATTTGGGCCCGGTCCTGCTTGAAATATTAAGCCAGTGGAACGTCTGCTCCAAGGAGTGGGTCATCCGCCAGTACGACCACGAGGTCCAGGGCGGCAGCGTCCTCAAGCCACTGGTGGGACGTGCCAGTGACGGCCCCGGCGATGCCGCCGTTATCCGGCCGGTGCTCACCTCCGACCGGGGGGCGGTAGTTTCCTGCGGCATCAACCCCTGCTACGGAGAGATTGACAGCTACTGGATGGCCGCTTCGGCCATTGACGAGGCGCTCAGGCAGATTATCGCCGTCGGCGGCAGTCTGGAGAGAGTGGCCCTGCTGGATAACTTCTGCTGGGGCGACGTCCGCGACCCCGAGATTCTGGGGGCGCTGGTGGGTGCCGCCGAGGCCTGCCACGACATGGCCAAGGCCTACGGAACACCGTTTATCTCCGGTAAGGACAGCCTCTACAACGAATTCGAATATAAAGGCAAGAGCACCTCAATCCCCCACACCCTACTCGTTTCGGCGGTGGGCGTGATTACAGATGTTAACCGTTGCGTGACGATGGACCTCAAGCGCGCCGGCAACCTTATCTACATCATCGGGGAGACCCGTAACGAGCTCGGCGGCTCGGCCTATTACCAGACCCATGATTCCACCGGCAATACGGTGCCTCAGGTAGACCCCACAAGCTCGAAGAACCTGATGGACAAGCTGAGCCGGGCTACCGCCGCCGGGCTGGTGGCTGCCTGCCATGACCTCAGCGAGGGCGGCCTGGGGGTAGCTATCGCCGAGATGGCCTTTGCCGGGGGGCTGGGGGCAATAGTCAAACTCGCAGAGGTACCGCGCAACGCTGCCACCCAGCGCGACGACCAAATCCTGTTCTCGGAATCGAACAGCCGTTTCCTCGCCGAGATTACCCCCGAGCATGAAGCGGAGTTCCTCAAGATAATGAAGGGTACAAAGCTGGCCGCCATCGGCCAGGTCACCGACGAGAGCCACCTGCAAATCTATGGCCTGGCAGGCAAACCGGTCGTAACCAAGACGCTGGCCGAGCTCAAAGAGGCGTGGCAGCAGCCGCTGCGCTGGTAGGATAGTATGGCAAAAGTAAAGACGTTAATACTACGGGCGCCGGGCACCAACTGCAATGAGGAAACGGCCTTTGCCTTCGAGCAGGCCGGGGCCGAGGCCACCCACGTCCACGTTAATCGTCTTATCAAGCGCACCGAGCGCCTCAGTGACTACCAGATAGTGGTCGTCCCCGGCGGCTTCACCTACGGCGACGACATCAGTGCCGGCAAGGTGCTGGCCAACGAACTCAAGCTCAATTTAGGCGAGGAAATCGCCGCTTTCATTGAGCGCGGCGGGCTGATGCTGGGCATCTGCAACGGGCTTCAGGTACTGGTCAAGGCCGGTATCCTGCCCCACCCCACCCGCAGCGAGGCCCCGGCGGTGACCCTCTCCGCCAACGACTCCGCCCGCTTCGAGTGCCGCTGGGTCTATCTCAAGACCAATCCCGAGAGCCCCTGCGTCTTTACAAAGGGCATCGAACGCCTCTACCTGCCGGTGGCCAACGGCGAGGGCAAGGTGATTTACGAACCGGGCGCGCTAAATGAGGCTAACGTCGCTTTGCGCTATACTGACGAAAATGGTAAGACAGGCGCCGGTTACCCCTGGAACCCCAGCGGCGCCACCGACGACGTTGCCGGTATCTGCGATACGACAGGGCGTATCTTCGCCCTGATGCCCCACCCCGAGCGTCACATCCGGCCCACCCAGCACCCTCGCTGGACCCGCGAGGGCAAGAAGACCAGCGGTGATGGTCTCAAAATCTTTGAGAACGCCGTTAATTGGGTTAAGCAGTCATAAGCCGGATACGTTCGCATCCAGGGTGCTGTTTCCGATAACCGCCTGCCAGGGCAGTTCCATGTCCGACGGCCACTCCTGATGAGCATAGTAGTCCGCATCCAGCCCGCATTCAGCAACGGCCCGCCGCCACTCCGGCAGTGAAGTTTTGCTGACCGCAGCGAGCGCCGCTGCCAGTTCAGGCCCACCCCGGCTGAGCACCGCCTGCACCTCGCTCCAGCCCGGCCCCTCCGCCTTGACCTTGATACCGTCCGGCGCCAGCGCCCGCTGGAGATGCTTCAGGCGTTTATTCAGCACCAGCAGGGCAGCCATCGGCTGCCGCTGGAAGGGTGTCCCCGCCTTGGGCACGAAGGGAGCCGCGTTAAGCGTCAGGCGCACCCCCCGCCGCTCTGCCCCAGCCGCGTCCCGGCACCTTCGAGCAAGGGCAATAATCTCTTCGATGTCCTCATCCGTCTCCGTGGGCAGCCCAACAATGAAATAAAGCTTAATCTGCCGGATACCTGCCGCCGCGGCTTCTCCGACCACTTCCAAAACATCAGCTTCGTTGATGCCTTTACCCACCAGCTTGCGCAGCCGCGCCGAACCGGCCTCCGGGGCCAGGGCGATACTGCGCGCCTCACTCCGCCCCAGCATATGTAAAAGTGACCGGGAGAACGGTTTTATCCGTAATGAACTAACCGACAACCCTACTCCAAGACATTCGAGACCATTTACGATTTCTTCAAGCTGCGGGTGATCGGCCACCGCCGGGCCGACCAGACCGACCCGTAGCCGGTACTGCATTCCCTCAGCCGCCTGCTTAAGGATGAGCTCCGGGGAACGGAAGCGGACCGGGCCGCAGATACCGTTTACCAGGCAGAAGCGGCAGCCCCAGCCGCAGCCCCGCCCCACCTCAATGAGAAAAAGCTCGCCCAGCTCAGTATCCGGGGTCAGCACCACCGATGATGTCGGGAACTCGTCGAGATTGGCGAGGTACTGCCGGGCAAACGGGGTCGCGGGGGGCAAGGCTGGTACATAAACACCGGGAATTTTTGAGAGTTGCTCCAGACGCCGCGGCTTGTCGGCCACCGCCAAAGCCGCCAGCAGGCCGGGCAGCACCGGCTCGGCATCCCCAAGGCAAATGGCATCTACCAGCGGAGAAAGGGGCATCGGGTTAGCGGTCAGGGATGGACCGCCGGCAATAATCAGGGGGTGGGTCCCATCGCGCTCCTCCGCCAGCGGCGGGATCCCGCTCGCGCGCAGTATCCGGGCCACGTTGAGATAATCGACCTCGTAGTTGATGGTGAAGGCGAGGGCCGCGAAATCGGCCAGCGGCCGCTGGGATTCCAGGCTCAGAGGAAGCGAGGTACCGCCCGGCTCCCAGAAAACGCGCTCGGCGAGGTAGTCACGCTGGCGGTTAATCAAGCCGTAGAGGGCATGCACCGCCAGGCTGGACATACCGAGGTAATAAGAGTTGGGGTAAATCAGGGCGACGGGCAGGCGGCCGCCCCAGTCCTTGATAACCTGGCCCTGCTCCCGGGAAAGCCGCTCGCGGGCCCGTCTGATTTCATCCCAGCCCATGCTTCATTCTTGCGGGACTACTTCCAGCAGCCCTTGAGGAACTTGGAATTAATCGTGATGACACGATCGGCGACCATGCGCAGCCGGTAGGAGGTACGCTCCTTACCGAAGAGGGCCACCTCGACGTTCTTACCGTTGTCCTTGACCGCCTGCAGCGCCCCGACGAAGTCGTTATCGCCGGCCACCAGCACCGCCACGTCGAAGTTATTCTTGAAGCTGTGGGTAATCATGTCGGTCGCCAGCTGGATATCGACCCCCTTCTCGTAAGGGGGGCTGTTGGGCCAGTTGTGATAGACCAGCCGCCCCAGCCGCAGCTCGCAGTACGGGATGGCGGCGACGCTGGTAAAGAAGGCCTGCTGCTCCCGGTAGCGCTCTGGCTCTTCCTTAAGCCCAACCTTGGCGTTATAGTAGTAAATCCGCACCAGCCGCCGCTTGTCGAGCAGCTTGCGGCACAGCTTACCGATATCGATATCGGCACGGTTGAAGAAACCCTTCAGTGAGTGGTAAAGATTACTGCCGTCGATAAAGACCATTACCCGCTCGGTACTATCGCCCATATCACACCATCCCTGCTTTATCTAGACTAACTAATAGCCCCATTATACCGTTTACGGTTAATAATTACGAGTTAGCACCAAAAACGGGGCGGGATAGGCTCCCTAACCGAAAATCAGGGGTGAAAACCCAGCGACGGCTTATCAGCATCGTCGGCTGCGGTGAGCTTCCCGAATTTCTGCTCGTACTTCTTCAGGTTCTCCGTCATCGCCGTCACCATCCGCTTCATGTGTCCGGGGCTGGTGACCACCCGCGCCGTTACCGTTCCCAGCGGCGGCGTGATTACCATGAAATCGAGGACGAACTCCTCTTTGGTGTGGGCAATGAACATGTTATTGGCGTAGGCCCCTCCCTTGAGACTCTCCGGGAAGGTGACCTTTATCTCCTTCTTGGCTGGCTGTTCCGCCATCGATAGACCTCCTCAGTTCATTAAGGCCACTGGCTAGCACTTGGTATAGCCGCAACTGGGGCAGACGAAGCACCCCTCCTGATAGACCAGCAGGTTGCCGCAGTCCACGCACTGCCCGGCCAGGTTTTTAATCAGGCCGTAGTCCTCCAGCCGGGGCTTGCCGTCGTAGCCGGTGGTGTGCTTTTCCAGGACGCTGGCGATGGCGTCGGCGCAGGAGAGAATCGACTTGCCCTCCTCCCAGGCGATCGACGGGCAGCGGATGCCGCGCAGCTGCCGCACGATAGAGGCTACATCAACCCGTGAGCGCAGCGCCAGCGAGATGAGGCGGCAGATAGCCTCCAGCTGCGCCGAGGCACAGCCGCCGGTTTTACCCAGGCTGGAGAAGACCTCGCAGATGCCCTCCTCGTCGGAGTTGATGGTCACGTAGAGATTACCACAGCCGGTGGTCACCTTCTCGGTAACACCGCTGGTGGTCTTGGCCCGCTTGCGGGGCATCAGCACCGGGGCCGCCGCCGGTTCATCTTTATCGGTCTTGCCGGTGGTCAGCACCTGCCCCCCGCGGCTGCCGTCACGGTAGATGGTAATCCCCTTGACCCCTTCCTCATAGGCCAGGGTATAGACCCGGGCTACGTCCTCCAGGGTGGCCTCGCGGGGAAAGTTGACCGTTTTGGAGACGGCGTTGTGGGTATGGCGCTGGAAAGCAGCCTGCATCCGGACGTGCCACTCGGGGGTTACCTCGTGGGCGGTGACGAAGACCCCGGCGACATCCGCCGGGACGCCTTCGATATCGTGCAGGGCCTCACCGTCGGCGAGACGGCGCATCAGCTCATCGGAGTAGAAGCCGCCGTCACGGGCGGCCGCCTCGAAGTGGGGGTTGACCTCGATGAACTCGTCACCATCGAGGATGTGCCGTTTATAGCTCAGGGCAAAGAGCGGCTCGATGCCGGAGGAGCAGCCGGCGATGATGCTCAGGGTGCCGGTGGGGGCAATGGTGGTGCAGGAGGCGTTACGGATGGGAGGAGCATCAGGGGTATCCCACAGGCTGCCCGCGAAGGCAGGGAAGGCCCCCCGCACCGCCGCCAGCTCCTGCGAGGCTTCCATCGAAACCTCACTGACGAATTTCATAACCTCACCGGCGACCTCCAGGGCCCGCTCCGAGTTATAGGGAACGCCCAGCCGGATGAGCATGTCGGCAAAGCCCATCACCCCGAGGCCGATCTTGCGCGACGTGCGCGTCATCTCCTCAATCTGCGGCAGGGGGAATTTATTGACGTCGATAACGTTATCCAGGAAGCGCACCGCCAGCCTGACCGTCGCCGCCAGCTTGTCTTGGTCAATCTCCCAGCCACCCTCATCGGTGTTACGCAGCATGCGGGAGAGGTTGATCGAGCCCAAGTTACACGACTCGTAAGCCAGCAGCGGCTGCTCACCACAGGGATTAGTGCTCTCGATGCTGCCCAATTGGGGGGTGGGATTATCCTGATTGATACGGTCGATAAAGACGATACCGGGGTCGCCACTCTTCCAGGCCATCGCTACCATGCGGTCGAAGACCTCACGGGCCTTGAGCTGCCCGGTGATCTCCCCGGTGCGGGGATTACGCAGATCATACTCGGCATCGGCCTTAACCGCCTCCATGAACTCGGCGGTGATGGCCACCGAGATATTGAAGTTGGTCAGGTTACTTAAATCGCTCTTGGAATCGATGAATTTCATGATATCGGGATGGTCCACGCTGAGGATACCCATGTTGGCCCCCCGCCGCATGCCTCCTTGCTTGATGACGTCGGTGGCAACATCGAAGGCGCGGATGAAGGAGACCGGCCCGCTGGCAACGCCGCCGGTGGAGCCGACCCGGTCGCACTCCGGGCGCAGCCGGGAGAAGGAGAAGCCGGTACCACCGCCGCTCTTGTGGATGAGGGCGGTGTTCTTGACGGCATCGAAGATGGACTCCATGGTATCCTCGACCGGCAGCACGAAGCAAGCCGAGAGCTGCCCTAGCTCCCGCCCGGCGTTCATCAGGGTCGGGGAGTTGGGCAGGAACTCAAGAGCGGCCATCACCCGGTAGAACTCATCGGCCACCGCGCCGACATCGGCCTTGGGGTCATAATTAAGCTCAGCGGCGGCAATCGTATCCGCCACCCGGCGCAGCATCGCCTCCGGGGCCTCGATGACATTACCCTCATCATCCTTCTTCAGATAGCGTCTTTCCAGCACGCAACGGGCGTTATCGCTAATCCCAACCTCCCCGTCAACGGTTGTCTTCGTCTTCGATATCGCAGTCTCCATCTTCGGCTCAACCTCCCTCTTCTCATCGAATTCTTTCTGCGCCAGAATCTCCTCAACCACCGCCATAATCTCCTCGCTGCTGGGTGTCTTTTTCTTCTGACGCCTCACTACCGGCACCATGTCTTCCATCCCCGGCAGCGGCTGGCTCAAGACCGAGACCGCCGCCCGCTCCATGCGCTCGATGACCCGGCTCACCAGCCATTCCACCAGGCGGCGGTTGGCGATGCCCATCGATTCCGCCGCGGTGAACACCTCGCGGGCAATCTGCGTCCGGGAGAGTGATAGTTTGCTGCTTCCGCTCTCACTGTCCATCTTTATCTTCCCGTCCCGTATTCTCTGTCATGACCGCCGCCGCCCTGTCGTCGGGGAGCAAAGGGAGCTGCTCCGTACCGACCGTCTCTACCGGGGTGTCGTCGAGCAGGCTGTCGATTTCCCGCTGCAGGGAGGTGATGTCCCGGAACTCCCGGTAGACGCTGGCAAAGCGGATGTAGGCGATGTAATCCAGCTTCTTGAGACCGGCCATCACTATATCGCCAATAATACTGACCGGCACCTCCGACCTTCCCAGCCGGTAGAGTCTGGACTCGATGTCCTGGGCCAGCCGGTCCACCGTCCCCGTCGGCAGCGGCCGCTTCTCGCAGGCCTTACGCAGCCCGGCGAGCAGCTTGTCCGGATTAAACTCCTCGCGCCGCCCGTCCTTTTTAATCACAAACAGCCCCACCGGTTGCAAACGCTCGTAGGTGGTGAAACGCGCCCCGCACCCCAGACACTGCCGCCGCCGACGAATGCCGTCATTGACGTTGCGGGAGTCAATCACCCGGGAATCATCATGATTGCAGTAAGGGCAGTTCATAACCTCACCTACACAGTATCTTGTAGAACGAAGTTAAAAGTAACACAAGATATAGTGTTTGTCAATACTTTTTTCAGCCGATATAATTAGGGAAATCGACCGTTTTCAGTAAGCCTAATCGGGGAGGGGTAGCCATGACCGAAGAGACCGTAAGCGTGACCATAAACGGGCACCGGATGAGCGCCATCCAGGGTGACATCACCCGGCAGGATACCGATGCCATCGTTAACGCCGCCAACTCCAGCCTGATGGGGGGTGGCGGAGTGGACGGGGCGATTCACCGCGCCGGCGGCCCCGCGATCTTAGAGGAGTGTAAGGAGATTGTGCGCCGCCAGGGACGGCTGCCTACCGGCCAGGCGGTCATCACCACCGGGGGCAGGCTGCCGGCCAGATACGTCATCCACACCGTCGGCCCCGTCTGGCGGGGCGGCGGGCGCGGCGAGCCGGAGCTCTTGGCGAGAGCCTACCGGGAAAGCCTCAAGCTGGCCGCGGCCCGCAAGCTGCGCCGCGTTGCCTTTCCTTCCATCAGTACGGGGGTCTACGGCTATCCGGTTACCGAGGCGGCCGGGGTGGCGGTGGGGACCGTCAGCGAGTTCCTGAGCGGGGAGCCAGGGGCGGTCAAGGAGGTGGTCTTCGTGCTCTTCGATTCCCATACCTACGAGACCTACGCCACCGCCATCCGAAATGCGGCCGGGGAGACAGGCTGAGGCCGACCGATTGTCTTGCGTCTGCGGGCTGGGGTATAATCGTTAAGCGAATTATGTCCGGCTGAAGCACCGGATAAGCGAATCCGGCTGCCGCCGACCGAGGAGAAAACACCCGACGGGACAATGCTGCCGACCGAAAAGACGATAACGCCGATTCAACAGACCCGAATGCAGAAAATCGCCCGGCAACTGATTCACGCCTTCTGCCGGACGCTCATCTTCCTGCTCACTCGCCGCAACGTTACCGGGCAGGGGAACATCCCCCCCCACGGCCCGATGCTAATGGTAGCCAACCACATTAGCATGGCCGACCAGTATTTCGTGGCCGTTAATGTCAAGCAGCGCATGATGTACATGGCCAAGGAGGAAATCTTCCGCCACCACCCCATCAGCCTGATGGTGCAGGCCTTCGGCGCCTTCCCCGTCCGCCGCGGCGGCCTGAATCGGAGAGCCTTGGAGAAGGCTCAAGCCGTCCTCGACAATAACCTGACCCTGTTTACCTTCCCCGAAGGTACCCGCAGCCGGGACGGACGCTTGCAGCGAGCCTACCCCGGCTCGGCGCTGCTGGCCCTGCGCAACCAGGGGGTACCTATCCTACCGGTAGCAATTACCGGACTGGAGCATGTCCGCAAGGGGCCATTCTGGTACCTGGTACGACGTCATAAGGTGACGGTAAGCATCAGGTTCGGCCGGCCGTTCTACCTGCCGAAGGCCATCGAGCAGCCGACCAAGGAGCAGCTCCACGAGACCGCCGACCTGATGATGGAGCACATTGCCCGGCTGCTGCCGCCGGAATACCGGGGCTACTATACCGACCAGGTGAGTGATGACAATGCGCCGGATTGAAATCAGCCCCGAGACCGGCTTCTGCTACGGAGTGAGGCGGGCGCTCCGCATCCTTGAGGCAACCGTCCGCGACCAGGGTCACGCTACCACACTGGGGGCCATCGTCCATAACCAGCCGGTGCTTGACCGGCTCCGGGTCGAGGGAGTCAGTATCGCCGGCGACATCAACGAGATAAAGAGCGATAGCGTTGTCGCCAGCGCCCACGGCATCAGCCCGCAGCTAGAGGCATCCATCCGTGAGCGAGGTATCAGGATAATCGACACCACCTGCCCCTTCGTCCGCCGCGCCCAGATCGCCGCCCGCCGCCTGCATCGCGCCGGGTTCTGGGTCATCGTCTACGGCAATGCCGACCACCCTGAAATCAAGGGGGTGCTCGGCTGGGCGGAAGGCGCGGGGCTGGCTACGGTCAACCCGAAGTCAGTCGGGGGTCTTACAAAAATGCCGCGCCGCCTAGGTATCCTCTCGCAGACGACCCAATCCCCGGAAGGTTTTCGTAAGTTCGCTAAAGCACTGCTCAACCGCACCCTGGGACAGGACAGTGAGCTACGCATCGTCGATACCATCTGCCACGACATCCGGCGGCGTCAGGCCGCCGCCCGGGAGTTAGCCCAACGGGTAGACCTGATGCTGGTCGTCGGCGGCCACGCCAGCGCCAACACGGGTCACCTGCGCGAGCTCTGCGCCGCTTATACCACCACCCATCTCATCGAGACGGCGGCAGAAATCAGGGATTCATGGCTCCAGAGCAAGGAGAGCATCGGCATTGTCTCCGGGGCCTCGACTGCTACCGAGACCATCACCGAGGTTAACGACCGGCTGAAATCACTCGCCTGATAGAGCAGAACCATCACCGGGGGCTTCAGTCTGCCGCCTCAGGCAAAGTATTGAATCTCCACCCCGGGCAGCACCGCCACCCGGGCCTTAGCACCGGGGGCACGTCCCAGAATAGACAACACTTCGTCCCAGCTATCGGTGAAGGAGACTTTGTCCGACTTCTCGATTAAGGCCCGCCCGGCGATGTCGGGATACTCCGAGTAGATAACAACCCGGCCGACCCGCTCCGGTATCTGGGCCGCCAGCGGGATATTACCGCGGGTGGTCTTGCCGAAGGTACCCAGCAGGTAGTGGGTCACCTGACCGTCGGGGGCGTTGGCGATGAGCACCACGTCGCCGCCATCGGGCCCAACCGCCCCGAAGGCGGTGTGCAGGCCAATCATAATCGACTCATTGGCCTTGGCATAGGTATTGGCAATCACGATGTCCTCACCGGCCGTGGCGGGGGTCAGGTAATGAGTCCTGGCGGCGGCTACCGCCGCCGGGTAAGCCGAATCCAGCGCCCCGGCAAAGATGGCCACCGTTTCCCCCCAGCCGTTGAGCAGACAGTCAATCTTGATATCCAGGCCCGCCAGGACCACCGCCTCGGCGATATTTAGCCGCAGCGGGTTCTCGTCGAAGTGCCCCATTCCCGTCAACTGCTGGTCCGGGTTCTCCTCCTTGAGTTTCAGCTCCTCACGGTGGAAGGCCTCGATGGTCTCCATCGCGGAGATACCGGGCAGGATAATTTTACCCCCACCCCCAAAACCGGTGTTGGGATGCGGTACCACCGAGCCGATGGCAATCTTGAGGTCACACTTCATGACCTCGCCATTGATGTAAATCTCGGTGCCGTGGCTGGTAGTCCCGACATAGGTGCATTTATTGAAGGCATTGTGATTATAGACCGGGAAGCGTTTGAAAATATCGGCACCCAGCTTCTTCTCCAGCAGCGTCCGGTCCCAGGCCATGTGGGAGCCAAGGGCACATACGAACTGAATCTGACTATCGACGATACCCGCCGCCGCCAGTTCTTCCAGAACCGCAGGCAGCATATCATAGGTCCGGGTGACCCGGGTCAGGTCATCGAAGATGATAACCACTTCCTTCTTACCATGGGCCAGTTCGCGGATGGGCGGGGTGCCGAGGGGTTGGGCAATGGCCGCCTTAATTTCCTCCGGCGACAGTGCCGACTTATGGTAACCGGCAAAATCGTAATGGGTAACCGACCAGCTATCCGGCAACGGAAGCTTGAGCTCCTTGACGCCATACCAGGCAAGTTGCGGCAAACTTAGCGACGTCATCTTTTCTCCTTTCTCACTTGATATCCTTTCTCATTATGTAAAACTAACCTCCGCCATTCACCCCCGAAGCGACGAACAAACGGAAGGAACGTTCGGCAACATCACCGGTCAGTTCAGCGGCCCGGTCAACGGAGCGGGCAAAGGTTATCGGCCCGGGAGCGATACTGAAAACAGCCGTTATCCCCTGCTCGTAGACCGTCTGGTAGCCATCCCCAATCTCCCCGGCCAGGGCGATCACCGGGACGCCGCGCTCTTTGGCCCGACGCGCCACCCCTACCGGCGTCTTCCCACAGGCAGTCTGTCCATCGATCCTGCCCTCGCCGGTAAAGACCAGCGCCGCCCCCGCCAGTTGCTCATCAAGCCCCGTCGCCTGAATAATAACATCAATCCCCGATAACAATCTAGCTTTCAGAAAGACCATCAGACCCGCCCCGAGTCCCCCCGCCGCCCCGGCCCCGGCGACATTCCGGATATCAACGCCGAGGTCACAGCGGATGACCGCCGCGTAGCGGGCCAAGGCCTCATCAAGCTGTCCTACCATCGACGGGCTGGCCCCTTTCTGCGGGCCGTAGATGCAGGAGGCCCCGTCAGGCCCACAGAGGGGATTATCGACATCACAGGCAATAACCACATCGCACTCGATGAGGCGCGGGTCAAGGGCCGAGATGTCAATACTCGCCAGTTCCGCCAGGGCCGCCCCCCCGAAGGCCAGCGGCTCACCGCGTTCGTTAAGCAATCGCCCACCGAGGGCTTGCACCATGCCGGCCCCACCGTCGTTGGTGGCGCTGCCGCCAATACCGATGATGAACTTGCGGCACCCTTTATCCAGGGCGTCACGAATCAGCTCACCGGTACCGTAGGTAGTGGCAACCAGCGGGTTCCGTCGTTCCGGGGCCACCAGACCGAGACCGGAGGCAGCCGCCATCTCGACGACCGCCGTCACTCCATCACCCAACCACCCCCAGCAGGCCGCAACCGGCTCCCCCAGCGGGCCGGTAACGGTGACCGGTACCGGTTCGCCGCCCCGGGCATCAACCAGGGCCTGCATCGTCCCTTCGCCACCGTCAGCCATGGGAACGAGACAGGTCACGACATCGGCTTGAACACGCCGGATACCGGCTTCGATTGCCCGGGCAACCTCCAGCGCCGTCAGGTTTCCCTTAAAACCCTGCGGGGCAATAACAACCTTCATCAGCAATCTTCTCTCTTCTTCAAAATCGGGCAGGCGGCGGGAATGCCCCCGGTTAAGTCTCAGGATGCCTTAATCACCAGACAGGTAACGGTGCGGTTGATACCGGCCACCGGATGTATCTTGCCGGTAATCAGCTCACCGATATCATCAAGTTCATCCGCTTCCACCACGGCGATGATATCATAAGGGCCAGTTACGGTATCAACCGATTTCACGCCGGGAAGCCGGCAGATTAGATCCAATACCGCCCGGCTCTTACCAACCGCCGTCTCGATCAGAACAAACGCCTTAGCTGTCATCTCACTACCCCCCCTCGGTTTTCATACCGGTCTGTAATGCTCCCGGTTAGCCGTTGTAAACACGGCAGCTAGCTAATTATAATACCTCCATCCCTACTGTCAACAGTAACCCCCCTCAGCAGATGGTAACTATAAGGTAGCTTAAGGTACTTTGACACCACCCCCGCAGTTACCTATAATTTAACTAGTTTGTTTAAGAACACCGCTAAAAACAGATGCTATTAGCCAGTTGGGGGCTAACCGGTTATAATAACCGGTAGCAAACCGCCGGAAACTGCCGGTGCCAAGTGAAGTGCGGCAGTATTCCCGAGCATACCGGAGGTAAATATTGGCGCAGAAGAAAAGCCGGGATAACACCAGCCGGGAATGGCAGACAGCGGCTGAGGAAACCAAGCGGCAGCTGGACATGCTGGACGAGCGCCTGGATAATATCGATTCCATCGTCAGTGCCCTGGTGGAGCGGGTTATGAAGCAGGCAGCCGTCATCAAGGTTAACTGTCCGCACTGCGGGCATAACATTGAGGTATCAATCGTCGGCAACCTTAAATCAAGCAACAACCACAAGTCGTAGCCGGCGACTTCCGAGGCGGCCAGCCTGTAATTAATTTGACTCCTCGCCAGGAATGATTGTAGAATAGCGCAAATAGCATTTTACCTTCGATTGAGGAGTAATTAGTTGAAGATACTGTTAGTTTATCCACAGTATCCAGACACGTTCTGGAGCTTTAAGCATGCCTTAAAAATGAGCCACAAGCAGGCTCTGAACACCCCACTGGGACCGCTTACCGTCGCCGCCATGCTCCCGGAAGAATGGGAGAAGCGCTTCGTGGATATGAACGTCCGCAAGCTGACCGACAAGGATATCAAGTGGGCGGATTATGTCTTCGTCAGCGCCATGGTGGTCCAGCAGGACTCGGCGATGGAGGTCGCCCGGCGCTGCCGGAAATTCGGCGTCAAGGTCGTCGGCGGCGGGCCGCTGTTCACCACCGGATACACGATACTTGACTGTGAGCAGTTCGACCATATCGTCTGCAACGAGGCCGAGATAACCCTGCCCCAGTTCCTCGTTGACCTGGAACGCGGCTGCGCCAAGCACTTCTACCGGACTGACGAGAAGGCCGATATCACCCAGACCCCGGTCCCGATGTACGAGCTGGCCGAAATCGACAAGTACTCCCAGGTCACCGTCCAGTACTGCCGGGGTTGCCCCTTCGACTGCGAGTTCTGCGATATCGTCGTCATCGACGGGCATGTCCCCCGCACCAAGACTAAGGAACAACTGCTGCGCGAGCTGGATGCCATTTACGAGCTGGGCTACCGCAGTACTGTCTTCGTGGTCGATGACAACTTCATCGGCAACAAGCGCAAGGTCAAGACCGAAATCCTACCCGCCATGATCGAGTGGCAGCGCCGTCACCGCTACCCATTCAAGTTCCTCACCGAGGCCTCGATTAACCTGGCCGATGACGATGAACTATGCCAGATGATGAGCGACTGCAACTTCACCCGGGTCTTCGTCGGCATCGAGACTCCCAACGAGGAAAGCCTGGCCGAGTGCAACAAGTTCAAGAACCGGAAGCGCGACCTGGTCGCCGACGTCAAGAAGCTGCAGAACTACGGCTTCGAGGTTATGGGCGGCTTCATCGTCGGCTTTGATAACGACCCGATCACCATCTTCAACAATCAGATAAACTTCATCCAGCAGAGCGGTATCGTCACCGCCATGGTCGGCATCCTGATGGCCCCGCCGGAAACCAAGCTGTGGTACCGGCTGGAAAAGGAAAACCGCCTGCTGCCGGGCGGCACCGGCGACAACACCGACGGCTCGACCAACATCGTGCCCAAGATGCGCTTCGACGTCCTGATTAACGGCTACAAGCAGGTCCTCCAGGAGATTTACTCCGCCAAGAAATACTACGAGCGGATCCGCACCTTCCTCATGGAGTATCGCAAGAACGAATCGGTTAAACGCAGCTTCCGGATAAACGCTGACAAGCTGCGGGCCTTAGCTGGCGTAACCCTGTCATTAGGCATCAAGGACAAGGAGCGCTTCCATTATTGGAAGCTGGTCTTCTTTACCTTAAAGAAATGCCCTAAATTATTCAGCGTCGCCCTAACGTTGGCTGCCCAGGGTTTCCACTTCCGCAAGGTCTACGAAAAGGTAAAGCTGATTCAGATCCCAGCCGAGATTATGGAATACCAGCGCAAGGTGCTCGAAGGCTCATGCACCGAGGCAGTCAGCCAGCTCGGTTAAGCTGGTGATGCGGCAACAATCAACCGGCCCGACCTCCAGCTCCAGGCGATCAATCAGCACCGGGGTAATCCCCACCCGGCGCGCCCCGACGACATCGGTGCCGTACTGGTCACCCACGTAGGCAGCCTGCTGAGCCGATGTCCGCGTTCTCTCCAGGGCCGCCCGGAAGATAGCCGGGTCGGGCTTGCTGACCCCGATTTCGCCCGAGGTAATCACGGCGTCTAAGTAAGCATCCAGCCCCAGCGTCCCCACCACAACCACCATACTCTGCGGCATATTGGTGATTAAACCGAGCCGCATACCCTGCTGCTTGAGTGACTGAAAGGTGGGAATAACATCATCATAGAGGACGAAGGGGGTTTCCTGCGAGAGGCGGTAGAGCTGCCGTATCACCTGCAGCCGCGATTCCACGGGGAGAGTGAAACCGCTTTCCTTGAGCACCAGCTCCTGATAGAGAAGGTAAGCGTCCGGGGGGGCTGTCTCCCGCCAGCGCACCGGGGTGCCGTGGGGAACGCGTTCTTCAGCCCGTAGAATGCCGCGGATGGTATCGCTCGCCGTCAGCTCAATGCCGAACTTGCGGTAGGTCTGCCGGTAAATTTCGTGACGCTCCGTCTCGTGATGCACCAGCGTGTTCATCCAGTCGAAAAACACCGCCTTAAGCATCGCGGTCTAGTTATCCTCGATACCCAGACCCCGGAGATAATCAACGGTATCCTGAATTGTCACCATCTTGTCCATGTCTTCATCGGGTATTTGCAACACCCGGCTCAGGTCGCTGAACTCATCTTCGATCGACATCACCAGCTCGACCATCTCGATAGAGTCAGCGCCCAGGTCGTGAGTTAAACTGGAATTCGGCAGTATCTGGTCCGGCTCAACACCCAACCGGTCCATCACCACCTTCACCAGCCGTTCGTAAATACTAGCCAACCTGTAATTCCTCCTTAAACACCCTCAATCACTACGATCAAGACCGAGGCAACTATCCCACTTGATCGCTGGCCACCAAGCTGCTCACCGAACCAAGAACCCCGTTAACGAACTTCGGCGAATTATCGCTGCCGAAGGCCTTGGCCAGCTCAACGGCCTCATTTATCGCCACCCTGATGGGTACCTTTCGGTGTAGTATAATCTCAAATATCGCTAAACGCAAGATATTTCTATCCACCACCGACATCTGCTTGAGCGGCCACGCCGGGGCGAATTGCTGGATGTTCTGGTCAATCTCTTCCCGGTGGTCGAGCACCCCGTTGACCAACTCGGTAACAAAGAGGAGGCTTTCTTCGGATAAGCGGGCATTAGCCAGCAGATGGCTCATCGTCTGGGCTAGGTCATGACCGGTAGCATCGACCTCGTATAGGGCCTGAAGCGCCAGCACCCTGGCTCTACGCCGTTCCCCAACCATTATCTGTAGTCCCTACCCCAGGTCAAATCAGTCATCTTTGATTACTAATCCCCATCGGCCCATTAATTAAGCCCCGGCGGCAAACTCGGCGACCGCCGCGGCGCTACCGACGTTAATGGTTTTAACCTCCGGCGCCACCCGGCTGATGAGCCCGCTGAGCACCTCACCGGGCCCGATTTCAATAAAGGTATCCACCCCGCTGGCAACCATATACTCCACCGAACGCTGCCACTGCACGCTGCCGCAGAGCTGACGCAGCAGCTCAGCCTTAATCGCCGCGCCGTCACGGAGGGGCTCTGCGATGGTATTACCGACAATCGGTACCGACGGGTCGGCGAAGGGGAGGTCCTTAAGAATCTGCGACATGCCGGTAACGGCAGATTCCATCAGCGGGGTATGGAAAGCGGCGCTTACCGGCAGCGGGATGGCCCGCTTGGCCCCTTTTTCCTTAGCCAGTTGTGCCGCCCGCGCCAGGTTCTCCTTGGTACCGCTGATAACCAGCTGGTTGGCGCAGTTAACATTGGCCAGCCAGGTATTGGTGGCCTCACAAACCTCAAGCAACAACGCCTCGTCGAAGCCGATAACGGCCACCATCCCACCGGGGCTTTTATCCCCCGCCTCCGACATCAGCCGCCCGCGCTCCCGCGCCAGGTAGACGACCGTCGGGTAGTCGATGACCCCGGCCACTGCCAGCGCGGTGTATTCTCCCAGGCTATGCCCGGCCACGAACTCAGGTACCGGCAGGGCCGCCGGGTTGACCTCACGAATCGCCTCCAAACAGGCGATGCTGGTGGCTACCAGCGCCGGCTGGGCGTTAATTGTCTGGCGCAATTCATTTTCCGGACCCTCGAAGCAGAGCTGTGACAGGGGGAAACCCAGCTTCGCATCAGCCTGGTCGAAGGCTGATTTGGCCGCCGGGTAAGTGTCATAAAGGTCACGCCCCATGCCCACTTTCTGAGAACCCTGCCCCGGAAAGACATAGGCTACCTTCATTATGTCTGATTACCTGCCCTCTATCATTTTAGCCAGCCGGGCGATTTCCGCCTCTGCCCCACTGACCATGTCCTCGATAATCGCCTTGACCGGCTTGATATCCTTGATCATCCCACTGATTTGGCCCGCCAGCAGTGTCCCGTATTCAAGGTCGCCCTCGATGAGGCCGGCCCGCACCTTACCGACGCCGAACTCCATCATCTCCTCGATGGAAACGCCGGATTTCTCCCTCTCGTGGTACTCCCGGGTCAGCTTATTCTCCAGCGCCCGCATCGGGTAGCCGGTGCTCAGCCCGGTAACTGCCGTTGACCGGTCGCTGGCATTGATAATCGCCTGTTTATAATCGGCATGGGCAACGCACTCCTCAGCGCAGACGAAGCGAGTCCCCAACTGCACACCCGCCGCGCCCAGCGCCAGCGCCGCCGCCAGACCCCGCCCGTCGGCGAAGCCTCCCGCCGCCACTACCGGCACCTTAACGGCGTCGATTACCTGCGGCACCAGCGGCAGCGTCGATATCTGGCCGATCTCGCCGCCCGATTCCATACCCTCGGCGACGAAGGCATCGACCCCAGCCCGCTCCAGACGCCGCGCCAGCGCCACGCTGGCGACCACGGGCATCACCTTGATACCGGCCTCCTTGAAGGCGGGGATAAACGGCCCCGGATTACCGGCGCCAGTGGTTACCACCGCCACCTTCTCTTCCAGAACCACCTCGATAATGTCCTTGGCATAAGGTGAGATAAGTAGAATGTTGGCCCCGAACGGCTTGTCGGTCATCTCCCGGGTGCGCTTTATCTGGTCGCGCATCCAGTCCGCCGGGGCTGCCCCCGCCCCGATAATACCCAATCCCCCCGCCTCCGACACGGCGGCAACCAGCTCGGCGGTGGCCACGTGGGCCATGCCGCCCTGGATAATGGGATGCTTAATGTCAAAAAGATCACAAATCTCGGTTCTGAGCATACGATAGCTCCCCCTTACGCAGTTTTATTGGCAGGGCTTTTTATCTCGACGACATCCCGACCGTGATAAGTACCGCAGGTCGGGCAGACGCGATGCGTTCTTTTAGGGCTGCCGCACTGCTCGCAGGTGCCGACCGCCGGTTCCGCGGCTACCTTGAGATTAACCCGACGCCGGCCCTGGCGTGCCTTGGAATATTTTCGCTTGGGTAAAGCTCCCATAATGTATTGCTCCCTTTCGTGCTACCGACAATCAATGCTGACTGTCGTGCAACAATTTATTCAACTTCGACCAGCGCGGGTCGACTTGCTGGCTGGAACACTGGCACTTTTCCTGGTTGAGATTCCGCCCGCAGACGGGGCACAGACCGGCGCAATCCTCACGACATAATGGTTTCATCGGCGCGGCCACCAGCACATACTGCCGTACCGCTTCCGTGAGGTCCAGGGTATGCTGTGC
>Ga0272441_10000857_pt1 | contig 66850 bp, 51 predicted proteins | sample SSMProp6N_FD_193582 | JGI IMG/M metagenome (GOLD analysis project Ga0272441, IMG submission 193582) | Marine sediment archaeal communities from Little Sippewissett salt marsh, Falmouth, MA, United States - SSM-Prop-6N | ecosystem: Environmental > Aquatic > Marine > Wetlands > Sediment ... | reverse complement strand
GAACATCCGCGCGGCTGACTTCCACTTTCGCCTGACGGACCCGCACCATCGAAGAATATTCGAAAATCGGCTGGGTCAGCATCAGTGTGTATTCATTGGTATCGAATGTCGCACTGCCGCTGGCATACACCTGATTGTCCGTATTGATGATATCCTGATGACTTTTTGTATAATCGTAGTTGAAGGAAATTTTCGGAAGGAGGTTGGCCCAGGCCTGATTCAGGGTTTCCTTTGACGCCTGATTTTCATGCTTTGCCCTGAGAAACCGGGGATCATGATCTTTGGAAAGGGTGTAGATATTCATCAGGTCCTGTGCCTGTGAGGATGTATAAAAACAGACGCTGCCCGCGCACAGCAGCAGGCCGATGATATAAAATTTTTTAATGAACGGCTTCATTCCATTGTTGAAAATATGCATTATTACCTCTCTTCCACAACCATGTTCCCAATGAAAAATTCATCAGAAGTTCACGTTTACCAACACACCGGATTTAAGACAAAAGAAATCATAAGCAGTGATTTTGAGGTACTTGGAAGGCACCTCCCTCATCAGCAATCAACATAAAATTTTTTGAAAAATAAATTTTCGTACAGTTTACGTGAGATTTTTGTTTATCAGACTTGAGCTTTAAAAGAGTATATTATTTCAGAATAAACAGCACTGAATTACCAGCGATAACTCGGAATCACAGAAGCCCATTCAGAAAAAAGAAAATTTGATTCAATAATTAAATTCCAAAGCGAAAGCAACATAATGAATTGATTTTTTATACATATTCTTATGTACTTAATCAAGTTATTTCAACCAGAGTAAAAATGTAATCCTTTTTATTCCTCATCAGAACAGATGCGCAAATTACGGTAAAACAGCCAAAGCCGGTATTCCCAAAGAGAATCAAACCGTTTATGACTCCAGGCTCTGCGCTGCTGTTGGCGAATTAAGCGGGATACATGACGCCGGCCGCGAGACAGTTCTAAATTTTTGCCAATCCCGTTGCATCCGTCACCCGTGCAGGGCCCTGCCGGTAGCCTTCAGGGCCGCTTCGAGCATGATTTCCGTCAGGGTGGGATGGGCGTGAATGGTGTTGGCGATATCCTCTACCCCAAGACCGGCGGTCACCGCCAACGCGCCTTCGCCCAGCAGGTCCGTGGCATGCGGGCCGATGATGTGGACTCCCAGCACCCTGCCGCTGCCGGCATCGGAAACGATGGCGGCCTGTCCGGCCAGATCACCGGTTACCTGGGCCTTGCCGATGGTGCGAAACAGAACGGTATCGGTGCGGGCATCGATCCCCTGCTCTTTTGCCCGGTCTTCGGTAAGTCCCACGCAGGCGACCTCGGGCATGGTGAAGATCGCCCCGGGTACCGCCGAGTAATCCATGGCCCGGTCGGCACCCATGGCATTTTCCGCCGCCACCATGGCTTCTGCAGAGGCCGCATGAGCCAGCATCACCTTTTCCGGTCCCAGCACATCTCCGATGGCATATACACCGGAAATACCGGTCTGCATTCGATCATTCACCGGAATCCACCCCCTGGGGTCTGTTTCCAGGCCGATGGTATCAAGACCGATATCCGTCGTATTAGGCGACCGGCCGATACACACCAGCGCCTGCGTCACTGTTTCCGTTACCGGGACCCGGTCCCTGTCTTTCAAATGTGAAGCAAAGGGTGAAGGGCCGATGCTCACTGTCAGGCCGTCACCGGTCTGCGCAATCGATTCCACCACCCGGTTCACGTAAAATTTGATCCGGCGCTTTTTCATTTCCCGCTCCAGAACTTTTGAACAGCCGGCGTCCACCGAGGGCAGGGGCAGCAGTCGGTCCAGGGCCTCCACGATGATCACCCGGGCCCCCAGGGCCGACAGGATGCACGCAAATTCACAGCCGATTACCCCCCCGCCCACGATAACAATGGAGTCGGGAACCGTCTCGCTCTCGAGGATATGGTTGCTGGACAGAATTCGTTGGCCGTCAAAGGGAAACGCCGGTACGGAAAAAGGGCGGGAACCGGTGGCGATGATCAGACGTTCCCAGGACCAGCTGTGCTCCCGGCTGCCTTCGTCGGTGACCGATATTTTACCGGGACCGTCAACACGGGCATTGCCGCGAATCAGGGAAACGCCGTGCCGGGCCAGCAGTCCCTCGATGCCCTTGATCTGGGCGGCCACCACTTTCTGCTTGCGGGCCATGAGCTTTGCCATGTCCGGCTCGGCGCCGCCTTCGATGCGGATGCCGAACGAATCGGCCCGGCGAATTTTCTCCAGCAGGTCGGCGGTGGTTTTCATGACCTTTGAGGGAATGCACCCCCAGTTCAGGCAGGTACCGCCCACCTGTTCCTTTTCCACCACCGTCACCGCTGCTCCCAGCTGAGCGGCACGCACCCCGGCCACATATCCACCGGGGCCGGCACCCAGTATGGTTATCCGTGTTTGCATATGCCCGTTCCTCCTTTGACTCAGGATGATTTGCTCCCGCGCAGAAATGATTTCAGATAATGTCTTTTTCGATTTTTTTTCAACTTGTTTTTGATGATATCCTCCATTTCTTAAAAATAGTTTGACAGAACCATCATGTCTGAATAGATAATTTGATAAATCACATTAACTTCACCTAACTGCGATATCGCATTCGAGATGATAACAGGGCGACGAGACGACAATGCTCCATCCGGAACCGGCATAGCTTGAATGCAGCGTGAAACAAGGAGAAACGCCATGGGAACAACCGTTAAACGAACACCGCTCAACAGCCGGCACCGGAACCACGGTGCCAACATGGCGGACTTCGGGGGCTACGACATGCCCCTGTGGTATTCGTCGGTAAAAGCCGAACACCTGGCCGTACTCACCGGTGCCGGTATTTTCGACACCAGTCACATGGCAGCCGTCACCATTACCGGTCCTGACGCCGACGACCTGCTCCAGTACTGTTTTACCAATGATCTGAACGCCTGCATGGGACCTTCCCGAAAGCCACTCGTTCCGGGCCGATGCGTCTATGGCGCCTTTCTGGACGAAAAGGGCGAAACCATTGACGACGCCATCACCTTCTTTATAGGGCCGGACAGCTATATGGCCGTAGTCAACGCCGGCATGGGAGGCACCATTTCCAAGCATCTGCAGCACCACCTCGACGGACGCAGCGCTGTTGTCACCGACCTGACCGATCGACTGGGCAAGCTGGACATTCAGGGGCCCGCATCGGCAAAAATCCTCGCTAAAATCCTGGCCGATCCCGAAGCGGTGTTTACCGGCATGCCCTACTTCTCCTTCAAGGGACATTTCGACAACACATCCCCCCTGGCAGATGCCGTTCGCCTGGATGACGGCACGCCCATTCTGCTGTCGCGCACCGGGTACACCGGCGAATTCGGCTTTGAAATTTTCCTGGCACCGGACAAACTCCAGCGTTTATGGGATCGACTATTGGAAGCCGGCCGTTCCCACGGCCTTATGCCCTGCGGCCTGGCCGCCCGGGACAGTCTGCGTACCGGGGCCGTGCTGCCCCTGTCCCATCAGGACATCGGCCACTGGCCGTTTATCAACCACCCCTGGTCCTTTGCCCTGCCCTATCCCGCCGACCGGACCGGGTTCACCAAAAATTTTATCGGCCGGGCCGCTCTGGAACATCTGACGGATGCCCCATTCACCCATGCCTTTGTGGGTAAGGATCTGCGTAAAGTCTCCGCCGGTGAAAATTCCCGGGTCATCGATGCCGACGGACGCGACATCGGGACCGTGCTTACCTGCGCCACGGACATGGGCATCGGACGCGTCGGCGGTAACATATACAGTGTCGCCGGCCCGGACAACCCCGACGGTTTCAAAGCCCGGGGGCTCTGCTGCGGATTTGTCAGAGTCGACCGGAAGCTGTCATCCGGCGAGCAGGTGGACATTGCCGACAGCCGACGACAGATCACCGTTACCATCGTGGACGATGTGCGGCCCCACCGCACCGCCCGCAAACCCCTGGCGGACATGCTCTGACGGTAAGAGCGCCACGCCGCGTTTTACATAAAAATCAATCACCGGGAGGAAATACATGAAAGAGATCAGCGAACTGAATCTGCCGGAAGACGTACGATATACCGATGACCATGAGTGGGCCCGAAATGAGGGCGATATATTCCGCATCGGCATCTCCGACTATGCACAGGACCAGCTGGGCGACATCGTCTACGTCGAGCTGCCCGAGATCGGAAGCACCTTTGAAAAAGGCGAAGAGTTCGGCACGGTGGAATCGGTCAAGGCCGTATCCGAACTTTACATGCCCGTGGGCGGTGAAGTGACGGCCGTCAACGAGGCCCTTGCCGATGCCCCCGAACTGGTGAACAGCGCATCTTATACCGACGGCTGGATGCTGGAAGTCAAGGCCGACGATCCCGCCGAAATGGATACCCTGAAATCCAGGGCCGACTACCTTGAAATGCTGAAAGGATAATCCTCATGCGATATCTGCCTCATACCCGGGAAGACATCGAAGAAATGCTTCAAACGGCAGGCGCGGCGGATCTGGACGCACTTTTCTCCGGTATTCCCGACGACTGCCGACGGAAGAACGAGATGAATCTGCCCGATCCTCTCACCGAGTGGGAGCTCAACGGGCATATGGACGCCCTGGCCGCCGGCATGGGCGTTTCTCCCGCATTCAAGGTGTTTCTGGGTGCCGGCAGCTACCACCACCATATCCCGGAAATCACCCGGCAGCTGCTGCAGCGCGGTGAATTTTTCACCGCCTACACTCCCTACCAGCCGGAAATCAGCCAGGGCACGCTGCAGACCATCTACGAGTACCAGACACTGACAGCTCGGCTGCTGGGCATGGATGTGGCCAACGCCTCCATGTACGACGGCGCCTCGGGACTGGCCGAAGCCCTGCTCATGGCCATCCGCATCACACGCCGCCGGAAGGTGGCCGTATCCCGGGCCGTTCATCCGCTCTACCGAAAGGTGGTGGAGACCTATTTTGCCCCCGGCGATTTCGAGGTGGTGGAACTGCCCGTGGGAAGTGACGGCCGCACCGATCTCTCGGGCCTTGAAGACCCTGGCGAACTGGCGGCCGTGGCCCTGCAGAGCCCCAATTTTTTCGGCTGCATTGAAGATCTGGAGGCTGCCGGAAATACCATCCACGCCGACGGCAACACCCTGTTCGTCACCGCCTTCAGTGAACCGCTGGCCTACGGCCTTCTCAAAAGCCCCGGTGAATGCGGCGCGGACATTGCCTGCGGCGAAGGCCAGAGCCTGGGCATTCCCCAGAGCTTCGGCGGTCCCGGCCTGGGCATGTTCGCCGCCCGGAAGCCGTACATGCGGGCCATGCCCGGACGGCTCGTCGGCAAAACCGTGGACCTGGACGGAAAAACCGGCTTCGTTCTGACCCTGGCCACCCGGGAACAGCACATCCGCCGGGGAAAAGCCACGTCCAACATCTGCTCGAACGAAGGGCTGTGCGCCACCGCCGCCACCATGTACATGGCGGCCCTGGGCGGTACGGGCATCCGCAGGCTTTCCCGGCTCAACCGGGACCGGGCCGAATACCTCAAATCGTCCCTGGCCGAAGCCGGATACGCGTGTGTATTCAACGCACCCACCTTCAATGAATTTGTGGTCCGCATCCCCGAAGACTCCGCCGACATCTGGCGGTCCCTGATCAGAAAGAACATCGTCGCCGGCCTGGAACTGGGCCCCTGGTATCCGGAGCTGTCGGACTGCCGGCTCATGTGCGTGACCGAAACCGTCGACCGAAACGATATCGACACCCTGGTAAAGGAGGTGACCCGATGAACGAACAATTGGGAACCACCGGCCTGGTCTTCAATGAACCGCTGCTCTGGGAAAAAGGCTCACCGGGTCGAACGGCCCTGTCACTGCCCCGGCGCGACGTGGACGAAGCCCCGCTGGACGATGCGCTGACCGGTGACGGTCCGGATTTTCCGGACCTGTCCGAACTGGATGTGGTGCGCCACTTCACCCGCCTGTCTCAGTGGAATTTCGGTGTGGACAGCGGCATGTACCCGCTGGGTTCGTGCACCATGAAATACAACCCCAGGACCAACGAACGTCAGGCGTCCATTCCCGGATTTGCCGGCGCCCATCCCCTGCTGCCCGAGAGCCTCTGCCAGGGCGCCCTGGCCCTGATGTACGATCTGCAGGGCTACCTGAGCGAAATCACGGGCCTGCCCGCGGTTACCCTGCAGCCGGCCGCCGGCGCCCACGGCGAACTGACCGGCATGCTGATCTTCGCCGCGTATCATAAGCACAAGGGACAGGCGCGCACAAAGGTGCTGATCCCCGACACCGCCCACGGAACCAACCCGGCCAGCGCCGCCCTGTGCGGATTTACGTCCGTACCGGTCCAATCCGGGCCGGACGGTGTTCTGACGCCTGAATCCGTGGCCGAACTCATGGACGAGGATACGGCCGGCATCATGATCACCAATCCCAACACCCTGGGGCTGTTCGAAACCCACATCCGGCAGGTGGCCGACATCGTTCACCGGAAGGGCGGCCTGATCTACTGCGACGGCGCGAACATGAACGCAATAATGGGCATCGTCGACATGGAAGACATCGGCGTGGACGTGCTGCACCTGAACCTTCACAAAACGTTTTCCACGCCTCACGGCGGCGGCGGCCCGGGCGCGGGCCCCGTGTGCGTCACCCGGGAGCTGGAACCCTTTCTCCCCGTCCCCCGGGTGGTGAAAGACGGCGGCATCTATCATCTGGACGAGGACTGTCCCCTGTCCGTGGGCAAAGTGCACGCCTTTTACGGCAATTTCGGCATCCTGGTCCGTGCCTGCAGCTACATTCTCAGCATGGGAAAGTATCTCAAACAGGCGAGCCAATACGCCGTTTTAAACGCCAACTATATCAAGGAAAAACTCAAAGGCGACTATCACCTGCCCTATGACCGGCCCTGCATGCACGAATGCGTGTTTACCGACAAGCGGCAGCAGGCCCGTCACGTGGCCACTCTGGATATCGCCAAGCGGCTCATGGACCACGGGTTCCATCCGCCCACGATCTACTTCCCCCTGGTGGTCAGCGGCGCCATCATGATCGAGCCCACGGAAACCGAATCCAGAGAGACGCTGGACCAGTTCATCGACGCCATGAAGAGAATCGCCGCCGAGGCCCGGGAATGCCCCGAGTGCCTGCACGAATCGCCCCGGCTGCCAAAAGTGCGGCGACTGGACGAAACCATGGCGGCACGCAAACCCTGCCTGAAAGGTTAGGGCCCCGGCAATCATCGGCAGGGGCGGCCGGGTATCTCGGCGCCCTTCACATGGAACGGCAACCGCAATTATCCAGCCGGTCTGCTGTTAAATCAAATATCGCTTCGCGCCCCTGCCGTTCAGCCAATTCGCCTCGCACGCGACGCTGCGCATAACCGGCAGGCAACGGAACGCAGCGGAATTGCCGGTCCGAGCTGATGCGGTTGTTGTTGTTTTTCGCTAATCCAACTTTCTTGCGACATATACACCGTAACTGTAGTAAGTATTATATTTCTCATACAGTTCAATTTCCCGGTTTTCCGCTTCCACTATTGCGCGAGCTTCTTTACTGTTGCCGTTTCGGTTAAGGAAATCCTTAACGCTATTCTGTATAGGCCGATAATAATTATCCACCCAGCAATACTCCGGTAAAACAAAATAGCCAATCGGAGAATAGCCATTTTTCTCCAGTACGCCGATCTTTGAAGAGGCCACATCTATTTCGGGATATTCGCCCTCCCAATATTTCCGGATTTCTGACGGGCGGGAGGCTGTAATCCAGGTAATCTCCGAAACAACCAGGAGTCCGCCCACTTTCAGATAACGATTCCAGTCTGTTACGCCTTTTTCAAAGCCGATATTGTATATCGCACCCTCAGACCAGATAATATCATATTCCTCATCTCGAAACGGCAGCTTGTCCATTGAACAGCAAAGGGTCGTTATTTTTTCAGAAAGCCCCATGTTTTCAGCCCTGACTTCAAGTACTTCAAGAAACTCCTGGAGGAAGTCCACTGCCGTAATCTGAGCTTCCAACAGACGGGCAAGCAACAGGGTGGAAGCTCCCGTGCCGCAGCCGATATCGGCAATTTTTAATGGCGCAGCTCGATCTATCATCGACAAACTGAGAGCTTTTTCCGACTCTGCATCCCCGCCGGGTCCCTGCCGGTTTGCACTTTTATGAAGGTCTATCAAAAGTTGATAATCTTCCATTTGTCAGCCTTATCTGTTTGTAACCATAACGGGCCAATCAGCCACGCGGGTTTTTGATTCGGCTGATTCGGCGAGGTTATACACTAAATTATTCCTTTTGTTTTTAGAGCTTCAATTGTTATTTCTTTTCGATACCTGGTATCACTTTTGTTACCAATGTCCAAATTTGTGGCAAAAAACCATACCTTTTCATGCAGATATTGTCAAATCTCCCTCCAGTCAAAACGTCGATACCTCAGACCAGAGACAAGGAACTCGCAGAACAGGGCGCGATATCGGCTGCCTGTTCTTAGACTCTTGAGAGTGTTCAATCCATATGCTCCGGGGTTTGTGGCACAGGCGTCTTTCCCAGCAGAACCATGCCGAATTGTTGGTACTTGCGATTTCTTTCGGGATCCTGGTCGTGCCACCGAGCCAGGAACTCATTTTCCTTAAGCCAGGTTCTTCGAAACGACGCAGGATCTTCGAAAACTAAAACGTCCTTCGTATAACCAATGATGACCGCGTAATGTCCGTCTTCGTAGTTGGCCCGCCAATCTTTCAGGGTCATGTACCTTTCCGCCCATGCCTGCAGCAGAACGATCACCGGATGCCCCTGGTCAATGTAGCTTTTCACCTCTCCGATGGACCAGTGCTCCTTCGCTTCCACCCGGAACCCCTTGGATACAGAAACGGATACCATCTTATCTACGCGGGTGCCGTCCCTGCCCGTTCCCAGTTCCTTCATCAGTGCATCCTGGCGGATCTCGACCCCATAATAGGCCATGACTGTTTGCAGGGCCTTAGCCCCGCAGTCAAAATCGAACGTTTGTCTGGTAATATGCAGGTTGATCATGATACCCATTCTCCTGATTCAGCGAAGTTTCCGGTAAGCCGCATGAATGGACTCTGCAAAAGCGCGGCGCAATCTGTTGATCGCCTCCACGTTTGGAGTTCGATCCGGATTCATGTAAAGACGCTCGTTGGTTTCCTGAATGATTGCCGGCACCCGCTTGCCGACCCGACCCATGGCGTTCACCGAATGTTCGGCGCACACGTGGCCGTATACGGTATAATACTCGGAACTGTTTACAGTCACTTTGACCTCCGGAAGCCTCGTTTGAAGCTCCATCGCATAGGCCTCGACGTAGACATCGGGGGAATAATACCTCGGGCCTCTGTCCAGGTGGGAATGCTGAAAATTCATCAGGTCAATCTGGTTGTCTGCAACCCCCCGAGCTGTTACTGTTGAATGCCCATCCAGCAGAAACTCCACCCCGGATTCGATACACTCCTCTATGCCCTTATGGAAGACAGACAAATATTTTTTGGTGAGCATTTCCCGCAGTTCCCTATCAGGTGCCTTACCTGGCTTGTAGATGGATTCGCCACGAACGTCTTTCAAGGGCACACTGTCATCCAAGATATCAGGATGTCGATTAGCTTCAAGGATGAGGCTGCAGTAGGGGAAGACGATATGTCGGTTTTCAAGCAAATCTCTGAAATCGTAAAGCCAGTTCGTGTACCAGTCCACATTCCGGACCAGTGCGGGGAACCGCTCTGAAAGATTCGCCAAAGGAATCTCACCGGGAATCACAATGCCGCTGTGCGGTATAACGACAAGCAACTCTTTCAATTCCATTTAACGCCCTCGCATTGAAATGAATCGCGCACCCAATCGGGATTGATGTGGTTTAATTCTAACGGACACTATGCTAAGAGCAACAATCAAGAAAGAGAGGTGTCCGATGAATGAAACACGAAAACGTCTGAATTACACAAAAGAATTCAAACAGGATGCGGTCAGACTGGCCGTAGAACAGGGATACGGCAATACCGAGACTGCCCGACGACTTGGGATCAATGTTTCCAACGTTTCACGGTGGGTTCGAGAACACCGCAGAGGCCAGGAAGACGCTGCAGCCGGGGGGTGCTCCCGCAGTGAACTCGAAGCCGAAAACCGCCGTTTAAAAAAGGAAAACAAACGGTTGCTTATGAAGCGCGAGATATTAAAAAAGGCGGCGGCCTTCTTTGCGAAAGAGTCGAACTGAAATACGACTTTATCCGGCAGCAAATGAAGGCCTTTCCCGTCACCGCGCTTTGCAGGGTGATGCGGGTTAGCCGGTGCGGGTTTTACAATCATCTCCAGTTTATCAAAACAAGAAAAAGAGACCCAAACCAGGAACATTTGAAACGGCGTATAAAGGACATTTTCAAAAAGTCCAGAAAGACCTATGGGTCCCGTAGGATACTTGCCTCCCTGCGCGCAGATGACTGCGATATCGGCCGGTATCGGGTCAGAAGCCTGATGCGGAATCTCAACCTGAAGGCCAGAACCCCGAAACGGTTTAAGGTGACAACCGACAGCAATCACGGCCATCCTGTCGCTCAGAACCTGCTGGATCGGCAATTTGATGTTTCGCAGCCCGACACCGTCTATACGACTGATATTACTTATATCTGGACGTTGGAAGGATGGCTGTACCTGGCGGTGGTCATGGATCTGTATTCACGTCAGATTGTCGGCTGGGCTCTTGATAAGCATATGGAATCCCGGTTGGTTATGGATGCTTTGGCAATGGCCTACTGGCGACGGAAGCCTGCGGCCGGCTTGCTTCATCACTCTGATCGTGGAAGCCAGTATGCCGGCACAAAATACCAGAAATTGTTAAAGAGCTACGGCATGATTTGCAGTATGAGCCGAAAGGGCAATTGCTGGGATAACGCTCCTACCGAGCGCTTTTTCCGAAGCTTGAAGTCAGAACGGCTATCTTATTGTCGGTTTGTCTCAAGGACATCTGCCCGCGCCGAGGTTCTTGATTATATCACTTTCTATAATACATACCGCCGTCATTCCACTCTGGGTTATTTAAGCCCGATGGAATTTGAACGTCGCAGCCCATTAAAGGCTGCTTAATAAAAAGTGTCCGTTTTTACTTGACCACAACATATGATAAATCCTGCGAAGACTGGCAGGTAAATCAGGCCAGAGAAGCCATCCGGATGTACAATTACTTCCTTGACAGACAGAACCGTGTCAGTCCCACGGGCCATACGTCAAACGATCAGGAATGGAAAACCGCCACCGATGAGATGTTCAGTATCCTCAGGTTAAAGCATCGGGCGCTTGCGACTGAAAGATCGTATCTTGGATGGCTCAGAGAATTTTATAAATTTCTCAAAGGCAAATCTCCCGGTTCCATTGAAACCAGTGATGTAAAGCACTTTTTGATTTACCTTGCCGTGGAACGAAATGTTGCACCTTCCACCCAGAATCAGGCGTTCAATGCGATCCTGTTTTTTTTCAGGCATGTGCTCGATAAAGACATGGGAAATCTGTCGGATACAGTCAGGGCTCATAAAAAGCAACGGGTTCCGGTTGCTCTGACGAGAACGGAACTTGCCGGACCGTTTGACCAGCTCAGCGGGTTGCCCCTGCTGATGGCCCGGGTGATTTATGGATGCGGATTGCGGCTGATGGAGTGCGTTCGCCTTCGGGTAAAAGACCTTGATTTTGAAATGAACTGTTTAACGGTCAGAAGCGGAAAAGGAGATAAAGACCGTCAGACGGTTTTGCCGGAGACGTTGAAAGACAGTCTGCAGGAGCACGCTTCAGAAACAAGTCAAACGGGCGGCAACAGAAGCAAAATTAACCAAACGGGTGACCGTGCATGTACTTCGCCACAGTTTTGCGACACATCTTCTTGAAGACGGTTATGACATTCGGACGATCCAGGACCTTCTCGGGCATGCCAACGTTCAGACCACCCAGATCTATACACACGTAGCCCCGAAAAACAGACTGGGAGTCAGGAGCCCTCTGAATAAACAGACATTCAGAGCCCGGGGTTTCGGCAACCATCGACTGAAGAGGCGGAATGACCGCCCCTTTTCGTCATAGTCAAACGATCCGGTACCGTCTGAAAATTTCACCGGCGGGAAACAACCCTCCACAGGCCTGCCGGAGACCGACTATTGGAAAATCCCGGTTCCGTCGGCCCCGTCGTAAGAAGTTCGTACCCGGCCTGACGCATGTTCATGGGAACCCGGACATAATTGTAAATACGCCGACAGGTGTCGTTCTCGATTCTCGATGGATGCGACAGCATCTCAGAGAATATGGACGCCCCGACCGCGAAGATAATCTTTTAACTCTCCGATACCGATGATACCGAAATGAAACACCGAAGCGGCAAGTAAAATGGTGGCGCCCGCCTGAACGGCCTCGTAGAAATGCGCCAATGTTCCCGCACCGCCGGAGGCGACCACGTCGGCCGACACCGCTTCTTTGATGACCTTGATCACCGGCAGGTCATAACCGGTCTGAACACCGTCTCCCGCCTTGCTGGTCGGAAGAATCACCGGCACCCCATAGCCGTCTACGCGTTTCGCCCATTCAACCGCGTCCGTCCCCGTGGCGGTCCGCCCGCCCTCAATATAAACCTCGTAACCCGAAGGCATGGCATCGTTGCGGTCCACATCGATGGCCACCGTAACCTTCCCGGCACCGAGCGTTTTGATGAGCTCCGGGACCAGGTCCGGCTTCCGGTAGGCGGCGCTGCTGATCGACACTTTATCGGCCCCCGCGCCCAGAACCATCTCGGCCGATTTCACGTCGGAAATTCCTCCGCCCACCGTAAACGGAACCGTAGAAACCTCGGCAACCCGTTTGACCACGTCGATCATGGTGGCCCTTCCTTCGACCGTGGCCGTAATATCCAGCAGCGCCAGTTCATCCGCGCCGCTTTGGCAATAGGCCCGCGCGCATTCGACAGGATCGCCGGCATCCTGAATATCCACGAAATGTACGCCCTTGACGACCCGTCCGTTCTGCATATCCAGACACGGCATGATTCGAATGGGATTATTCATATTTATATTTCCTCCCTGAGGTGGAATCACATCTTAAATATTAAATATTCGCTGTTGAAACAGCGAATATTTAATATTTAAGATGTGACCCCAGAATTCACTAACTGACTGTCATGTACTCTTGCCAGAAGCAGCAATGCCAGAATCGCACCCAGCAGTGCCAGTGCCATATCCGACTGGGTATCCCAGATATAGCCCTGCGTACCGAGAAACGCTTCAGCGGCTTCACCTGAAAGGATGGCTGCCAGCCATTCAATCAGTTCATAAACTGCGCTCAGGGCAAGGCAGAAACAGACAATGATAAAATTTCGCCATGCCGCGCCGTTGACAACCGATTTTCTGATAAATATTTCACGCGCGATAACAGCGGGAATGAAGCCTTGAGCCAAATGACCGAGTTTATCGTAATTGTTCCTTTCAAGCCCGAAATAATCCCGTATCCAGTCGAAAAACGGGACGTCAGCATAGGTATAATGTCCGCCGATCATTAAGATAATGCAATGAATCAATATCAGCGTGTACGCAAGATTTGTCAGACGAAACCGTTTATATGTCACGCACAGCACAATAAACCCTGCCAGGGCGGGAAAGACCTCCAGAAACCAGGTCAAATAGTCTTTCGGATATATTCCCGACCAGAGAAGGGCACTGAAATAAATGAGAATCCAGGCTGTTCGCATCATTTTTTTCCGGAACCGTGAGACCGATTGAATCTGCCTGCGGAATCTTATATTATATATTATGGAGTTTTTTCAAGTCCTGTATCAAAATTTAATTCATTCCCACGTGGGATCATCAATACACCTTAGTTATACACCCTCACGTCGATATCCTTTACACACAGCTCACGGATAATGACGGCCTCGATTTTTTCCCACTTTCCTCCGCTGAATCCGACCCCTATCCGGGGCATGAGCACCGTTGCTCCACTGTCTGATGCCCGGCCGGCCACTTGTTTCAGGCAGTCGCCCACCGCGTCATACCGGATCGGCGGCATGCCGTCGACGCGTTGATTCCCATGACGGGCGACCATATTGGCAATGATCAGATCGTCCCGCACCTCGACAAACTGGACCGCACCCAGCCCAAAATCCGTTTTATGCCGGTCCTGATACCACCGAAGATACAGGTCTTCGGTGTCGGGCCACCGGGCTGAAACCGCGCCGGTAATTCCCCTGTCCCACACGCCGTTGTCACCGCAGACATGCGCCAGTATTTTTTTTCCGCCGGTCGGCTGGTTCGTGATATCGGCAATGACATAATCGATTTCTTTCAGCGGATATACTCTTACGTCGATATCATTTGCGCACAGAACGTCCTCGATGATTGATCGGGCCTGTATCCAGTGACCGCCGGCATAACGGCTTCCGATAAGCGGAATATGGACCAGGGCACGGGTTTCCGCTGCTTTGGCGGCAACGCGTTCCAGGCATGTTTTCAGGTCCTGATCACTGAACTGATAGATGATGCGCGGCCCGCCCTCGGTGGTCCGGAACGCACGCCGGCATACCATATTGGCGATGAGAAGATTGTTCCGAACCGGTACAAACTGCACGGCTCCCAGGCCAAAGTCATTATCGCGCCGGTTTGCGTACCATTGCTGGAAGACGGTTTTCGCCTGCGGCCATCGATCGGCTACCGCCGTGAGAAACCCCACATTCCATATGGCCATATCATTGCAGACATGCGCGATAACAGCCATTCCAGAGAGGTGAGGATCGATGGGATCGCCGGTGGTTTCCCATATAATTTCCTTCATTGCGTCACCTCCATAAAATCAGGCGTTCATCAGAAGCGAGTGCCTGGTGTTACACCCTGGACAGAGTGATGAACAAGGGATGATCTGACACACCCGTCCGTTCATGCGATGTCAAAAAATCACAATAAGTTATCACTCAATGTGTGACATGGATCAATTTACCGGTTTCAAACCCCAGGGCTTCCGCCTTCCTTATCAATTCTGATTTCAGGGATTCATCCATTTGGGGTTTCCTTGCCAGAATCCACAACCAGGATGTGCCGGGTCCGCATACGAGTGAATAGGAATAGTTCTGCTTGTCGAGGGCGATGACGTTATAAGCGCCGTAAAAGGGCCCCCAGAAGGACACTTTCAGTCTGCCAAGATTTGAATCCCCCACAAAGTAGGCTTTGCCGACCACCTCTTTCCATTTGTTTTTCTTCGGATCGAAACCTCTGTTGACGACGTTGAGGCCGCCGTCATCTCGAAGGCTGTATTCCGCTGTCACTTTTTCAAGACCTCTTTCAAAGGAATGATCCAGCCGGGCGATTTCATACCAGGTACCCACATACCGATCGATATCAAACCCGGTAACCGGTGAAACATTCTTCGGAATGCCTGCACACGCCGATATGAGAATCGGAATAAACACGAGCAGTCTTTTGATCATAAGACACCTCCTTACATCGCGCCGTCCTCCTCAAGGCCTCGATTTCGTTGAATACAGGCTCTTTCTCCAGATCTTATTTTGAAATTCGGAGGTTACACCTGTACGTATCCATTACTATCATGAACCGGCCAGCCAAAATAATCTATCGGGATATGCCTGTTTTTTCGCGGATTTTATGCGTATTGGGGTGGAGGGGATGGGGTCGCATCTTAAATATTAAATATTCGCTGTTGAAACAGCGAATATTTAATATTTAAGATGCGACCCCAATTTTCGTTATTCCGCGACAATTTTCAGGATATGGACCGCATCTTCCAGCCCGATAAGGCTGTCCCCGTTTACATCCCCTTCCGGATACACTTTGTTTTCAAGCGTGATTCCGGAAAGAATCTGTATCGAGGCAACGGCATCATCGAGGGTCACCCGGGAGTCTCCGGTGACATCGCCGGGAACGATTCCGATGGTGACGTCGACGGTTACCGGTTCCAGATCGGTCCGCACAAGGTCTGTAACCGTCACCACAACCTGGCCGGCGGCCTCGACAGCGGTCAGGGTGCGGGCAGCTCCAAACCCGATCAACACGGCAACCTGATCGTTGGAGACCCCCCACTGGTAAAATCCGCTGCCGCCGACGGCCTCGAGCACCAGGTACCCGTTTTTCTGAAGCGTGACCGGGCCGGCCGGAATGACGGCAAACGACCGGGCCACGATATCGACCGTCAGGGGATCGGATACCAGGCCGGTAAAGACCCGATCCCGGGCCATGACGGAAACCGTTCCTTCGGCCAGTCCCCGACATTGCCCGGCCTCGTCCACGGAAGCGATTTCCGCCGGCGTCACCTCCCAGGCATAAGTGCCGGAGCCGCCGGCAGTCATAAGTGCCAGTGTCTCTCCGATTTCGACTTCAACCGAGGGTGCCGTCAGGGTCAGGGGCACGACATCGGGCAGCAGCGGGTTCATTCCCCGGGCCAGTTCCTCGCTGTCCGGGGCCAGATCGCCGTCGGTATCCGGATTAGTGGGATCGGTATATTCCAAGCATTCCTGCGCGTTGGTCAGCCCGTCCGAATCCGGATCGTCATCAGGCCCGGCTGTGAGGCCGTTGAAATACAGGGTCTCCCAGGCATCGTCGAGCCCGTCGTTGTCGCCGGGAACCACCGGTCCGACGCCGGTGACATACGCGCGCTGCCGTCCGTCAGCGGTCACGGCAACGACCGCGTAATAGAAGCTCTGTCCGGAAGTCGCCGTGGTGTCGTCATACACAGTGCCGGTGGTTGCCGTCAGCGGCGTCAGAGCCGCGACATCATCCAACGGGCTCTGACTGCGATAGATACGAAACTGCGTGACATCGACCGGTTTTGCGTAGCCTGTCCAGTCCAGCCGGATACGGACATCGTCTGCGGTGGACAGGTCTTCAACCGTCAGAAACACGTCCGGCGGAAATGAAACCGACCGGTTCTGATGCCAGTCCATGGGGATGGCCGGCATGCCGCTGCCGCAGGCAATACCGGCTACGGACCGCTGCGTCAGGTCAAAAAAGCTGATGCAGGGGCTCCAGTCGCCATTGACCGTATTGAACAGAAAACCGCTTTCATCGACCGCCCAGATGACCTGGCCGATGCCCATCATCCCGGTATTGCATACCACGGACTGAACCACGTTACCGGTGCCGGTGTTGATGATCCGGACCGCATCCGACCCGTATACGGCCAGAAGCTGCCCGGACGGCGACAGATACGCGGCTCCCGGTGTGATCGGGCAGATGACGGCGGCACCGGACAGATCCGGTGAAAACGAGACCAGTCCATCCGTGTCCGTTATGTCGTTGGCATGGCCCTGGGCCAGAAGCCGGGTACCGTCCGGGGACCAGACAGGGCTGGTGAATCCTTCGATGGAAGTCACCTCACCGCTTGCCAATACCAGTACCCCGAGTTTCAGGGGCAGGACATACCCCCGGTCGATCACAAAGGCGATCCGGGTTCCGTCCGGAGACCAGACCGCGGTGCTGATGGTATGTTCGGTATTCTCGTACAGAGTAAGGGGATCGCCTCCTGACAGAGAATTGCTGATCAGTTCATATCCGGTCAGGCCCGGACGCTGTCGCGGGTACAGAATCCGGGTGCCGTCCGGTGAAAATCCGGGAATGAAATAATACGGCAGGCCGCTGTCGATCTGCTGCCGCTCGGTGCCGTTTGCGTTCATAACCTGCAGACTGCCGTCAAGCAGGTAAATTTTCAGCCCGTCCGGGCTCCATCGCAGGGCATTGGCATTGAAGATATCCGATGCGATATCCTCCGAATTCTGACCGTCGGCATCGATGGTTGATATGCCCATTCCCGTGTAATACACCAGAGTTCCGGTTTCGGTACTGGTCCCGGATGAGACCGTGGTAAACGTAAAGGACGTGGGGGTGTCAAATCCGTTTCCGGACATGTCCGTCAGAGCCGTGTTAATTTCCACGGTATATTCGGTATTGAACGAAAGCGCCGCATTCGGTGTCAGGGTCAGGTCCCCGTTATCCCCGGCAGAGGCGGTAAAGGCAACCGGCACGGTTCCCTGCAGCAGCCGGACCCCGGCCGCTGCCGAAGCGCTGTCTATCTTTTCATCAAAATGGAGCCGGATTGGTGCCGAAGGCGTCATGCCGTCTGCGCCGGCTTCCGGTGTCGTGCAGAGCAGAACCGGCCCGGCCTTATCCTCGGTGGCAAACTCCCACATCAGGGGTTTGACCAGGGCATTTCCCTGGGCATCTTCAATTTCGCCTCCCACATATACCCGGTAGCGGGACGCCGAGACCAGGGCCTCGGGCGTCAGGGTCAGGACGTTGGAGGCGTCATCCCAGGCGATATCGAGCCCGACACGCTCGATCAGACTGCCGTCTTCATCCATCCGGCTCAGGGCGATAAATTCCGATGTCAGGGTGTCGGGATTCATGGCATCGGAAAACACGATATGGATGGAGGCATCCAGAGCGACCTGCGTGCTGTCTTCGACCGGGAACCGGTCGGTTACCGAAACCGCGCTCAAAGGCTTTCCGAACACCATCACCCGCGGCTGGGCATCGTCAGTAATCAGCCGGTCGCCGAACAGGTGCGCATCCGCATACAGCTGCAAATCACCTCCAAAATCCACCACCTGCTCCCGGTGGGTAAACAGGTCGTGGATCGTGTAGACAAGATCGCTGAAGTAGGTTATCGCATCCATCGAATACGGCGGAGGATTGACCCGGTCCACATAATACAGCAGGCTTTCGGACATCTCCAGACGGCTCGCCGCATCAGGCTGCCGGCTCACGGCAAGCCGGGCTCCCGAGGCCATGTTGATCAGGTACAGATGCGAACTGTCACACGTCGTAACCCAGAAACCGCCGGAAACCACCCGGTGACTCTGATAGACCACGCATGCGGCCAGTCCCTGCGCCGCATCCCCGCTTGAGATCCGAAACGGCTGGGCCGCATCCGCAGGAATCAGTACCCGGCTTTCCAGCGTGTCAATGTGAACGGCATGCAGACTCTCCCCTTTGGGAACGGAATATTCGGGTCCGATACGGTCGGGATCGGTATCCTGATAATCGTAATTGTTGCCGTCTCCGGTTTTCCAGAGCACCCACTGGCCGTCAAATCCCATCAGTTCGGCTGTCTGCCAGGTCTCGAGCCCGCTGATGCCGTAAACGGCCGTCGGCGAGACGTCCCCGATCGTCCATGTATAAATCGCGGGGGTACCGGTATGGTCATCGATCCAGACCACCACACCGTTCCGGAGCCGGGCGGCCGAAGCGCACGCCGCCTCATCCATGGGAACCGTCAGGATCTCACCGGCGTCCACATCGTAAACGAACAGATGGAAGGTTTTATCCTCCGGCGGGACGCCTTCTCCCTCGGAACCGATATTTTTGAAATACAGCACCCGGTTGTCGTGAACGTTGAGAAAGGAGGCATATTCGTCACGTTCATTCTGATCGAAGATGCCGTCATAATAATACCCGGAGTCAAACAGTTCCCGTTTTTCGCCGGTGAGCATGTCATACATGTAGACGGTGCCGCCGACGGGGTAATAATAGCGCCGGCCCTCCACCTGAAATTCATCGATCAGGGTATCGGGCAGCGGCGCCATGGTTACCACATTGGCGTCATCGATTTCATAATCGGAGGTATCGGTCCCGATGACAAAGGAAAGGGTCCGGGAGATGCCCGAATCCGCGGTAACCGTCAGCACGTACCGGCCGCGGCGGGAAACGCTCTGACCGCTGATCACGGTCTGGGCCGGTTCACCGTTTACGCTCATGGCCGCGGCATACGACCCGGCCGACACGCTGATGCCGATCGTGACCGCATCCGGATACACCCCGCCGTCTTCGACCCCGGAAACGGTAATGGCCACCAGGTTTTCCACGGAAACGGTTTCCGTGGTAACGGACCAGGATTCAGGCACCAGCGGGTTACCGGCCAGGTCCGTGAGACCGTCGGTCAACGTGATCGTATAGACGGTTGCCGGCAGCAGCCGTCCGGGTCGGACTGTCAGGGTGTGAGATACCGTATCATAGGCATACGTGGCCGACCGAAGGGTCTGGTTCGCCTCGATACGAACGGTTTCGCCGGTAAAGCCGGTTTCATCCATGGGTTCGTTGAACGTGACGGTAAATGTCGGGTACAGGGACACATCCTCGCAGTTTCTGCCCGGCGTGAAATGAATCACGTTCGGGCGGATATCATCCGTGTGGGTTTCCGGCCAGAATTCAGCCAGCTGGGCACGGGCCCAGGCATCCCATCCGGGAAAGCCGCTGCGCACATCCGGGATATGCCGGTCGGGCCAGATGCCGATGCCGGAGAAAAGGTTCTGGAACAGCTCCAGGTTTTCCGGCATCACGCAGTACGGGTGCTGCATGGAAAACCACCCGTTGGGGGAGGCCTCGTCCGAATACACGTTCTTGAACAGGGCGGTGATCTTTTCCCGAAGATCCATGACCCGGTCCAGATCGGCCGGGCCGTAAAACGAATGCAGGTACTCGAGTTCCGTGAGAAAATCCAGGTATCCCTGCTCCGATGGAAACGTGGGCAGGCTGTCGTAATCGCCGATAATGAAGCTGAGCAGATCGTTGAGGGTGCGGTTGTCGGCCAGCTGCTGCAGCAGATCGGCGGCATCGGTCAGATCGCTGTTAAAGGCGTTCTGGCCCTGAATATAGGCCAGGTGGCCGTCGGCGGCCGCGACAGCGGCATCGGTATTGTCCTCGTAACGCCAGTCGGTGATCAGCACCGGGATAATCAGGGCGTCCCACTGCGTGGACGCGCTTCGGGCCAGATCCAGCGCATCCATGCACAGGTAAATGCCGTAGGCGCTCACATGATCGATCAGGGCCTGCTCGGCGGTCTCCAGATCGCTCTGAACCACCGATGCCTCATCGATCAGCAGGCGTTTTGCATCCATGAAGGATTCAAACTCAAACGCCTGGTCGCGCAAAATGGTCAGGTTATACTCCACGTCGGCCATGAGGCCGGCGGTCAGGGGGCTGACGGCAAAGCGGGCCGCGGGATTGCCGCTGCCCTGGTAGATGAGGGCTGAATCCTTAACCAGTGCGGCTTCGGCCATCACCCGGTAGGCACCGGCCAGCTCAGCCAGCCCCTGCGGATACTCATCCAGGGAATACGAACTGATGTCCGGTGTCTGCTCCGGCATTTCACAGACGGAACTCACCAGGGACGTGGGAAATTTCGAATCATATTCCCGGGTCAGAAAATACGGATTGTCCGGTGTGTCGGTGCCGATGCACCCCAGGTTGACAATGCCCAGGTCTTCCTCGATAAAGGTTCGAAGGGCCTGGGAGCTCAGCCCGGTCTTGTCCCGGTAGGAAGTGATCAGGGCCTGCCGCCGGGTCTTTTTGGCGTCCACGGCCTGTAACAGGGTGTCATAGTCGGCTGCTGCCGCTGCCCGGATATCATCCTGTTCGACAAACATATTGCTGCTGTAAGTGTCAAAATACGTCCAGTTATAATCCAGTTCGATCAGGTAGACGTTCTTGTTTTCAGCCGGTTCGTCGGAATTGGTGATATTGAGGGCAATCCGGTCTTTTTCGGCCTGCGCCTCGCTGCGGATGCTCAGGTATATTTTTTCGAACATGGTCCAGCAGAATTCACCGGCCAGAAAGGAGGTTTTCAGGCTGTCGATGGAAGTTGTATAAGGGGTGGGATCGAAATTATAAAGCGCGCTGTTGAAATCCAGCGGAAATACCGGATCGGTCTGGGCGCGGGAAACATATCGGGCGATATTGCCGATGTGAAGCTCAAATCCCCTGGCTTCGCCGCCGAACACGATCAGGGCGCTCTTGAGATCTTTCATCCGCTCGAGGTTTTTTTCCGTTTTGCGCGCCAGCACCCCGACCTGCATGACAAACGCATCGGTTTCGAGTGACGCCAGGTTGGCTTCCTCGACCAGCTTGTAATTGTCGATAAAGTCGTTGGTGCCGTCATAAAAATCTTTGGCCAGTCCCACGAAATTGACCGTTGCGATGTCCTCGACCACATCCTTGACCGAACTGAACGTGTCTTTGGCAATTTTCAGGTAAGCGAACGCCTGATCCTGAGAGTCGAGCGCCCGCATGGCGGCCACTCCTTTGAGCGCGTCCACGGCGTTTTGAAGGGAGGTTTCGGCTGTCTGGACTTTGGCTTCCCAGAACTGGGGTGCAAATTCGGATCCCAGCACGGCCGTGACGGCAGGCGGCGTGTAACCGGGATCTTCACGGAGGACTTCCTGGACCCGGTCGTAAAATACGGTGGGAAGATACTGGCTGATAAAGCTGTTCAGAGTGGTGAGCCGCTGCAGTGCGCCGTCCATGTTTTTGGCGGCTGCCAGCTGGTTGATTGCGGCAATCTCTGTTTCGATATACACGCAGGTCTGTGAAATTTCGGCACGTGCCGATGCGGCGTCCGCAAGGGCTGACGCCGGGCAGGTCAACAGCATTGAGCACATCAGGAGAAATACAGAGACAAGGGGAAACCGTTTCATTCATCGCCTCCTTTGGAGTTCAGGATACAGGCCGTCGCTTAAGCGAGTCCATCAACAGAGTCTGAATAGAATGTGTGAAATGATCAGATCATGAAAGGGGGTGTGGCATTTAATTTTGAGAGCAAAACAAAGATTATTTACGAATACATGAGAAAAGCGAAGATATCAAGAGAAAGATGGAAGGATGGCTGGATGGCTGCAGATGGGGTCACATCTTAAATATTAAATATACGGCAATGAAATGCCGAATATTTAATATTTAAGATGCGACCCCATCCCTTGTTACGGCTGGATTTCCGACCGGTCCCGTCCGTTGCGCTTGGCGGCATAAAGCGCCTTGTCGGCTCGGCTGATAATGGTGTCTTCATTGTCTTGCGTAACATACTGCGTTATTCCGAGGCTGATTGTTGCCGGAATTTCCGTGCCTTTATAAAGTGCCGGGACATCACGGACCGCTTTACGAATTTTTTCCGCCGTGTTGAATGCGTTATCCAGGTTGCATCCTCTCAGAATAATCAAAAACTCTTCGCCGCCCCATCTGAACATCACGTCCGAAGCCCGCATGCTGCTGCGAGTTATGTCAACGATATGCTGTATCACGGCATCGCCTGCAATATGTCCCAGCCGGTCATTGATTTTTTTAAAGTGATCGATGTCAAATATAATTACGGATAAATCGAATTGATCCCGGTGAACCTCTTTCATCGCCTGATGGATGATGATATCAAATGCCCGCCGGTTGTAGATACCGGTAAGCTTGTCCGTGGTCGCCATTTTTTCGAGTTTTTTCTGATAGGCCGCCAGCGTCAGATACGTTAACGATACAATGACCATGGTGATCACGATACATATGGTCAGATTGATAAACAGCGTGCGAAAAATTTGTTTAAGGGACTCGTCTTCCATCTGTTCCACAAATAAATACCACCCGAATTCGGGTATATATCGAGTGTTCAAATGGACCGTCTTACCGCTGTTTTTGTATCTGAACGACGTATCCCGATTCGACAATATTTTTGTTCGTAAAGCGCTTAACCCGTCAATGGTGAAAATATTTTTTATCTCCGGGTTGAAATTCCGTCCGTAAAGCGTCAGGTTTCCCTCTTTGTCCACAAAGTATATATTCCGATGATATCGCTGCTGATAACTTTCAATCAGCCGTTTTACGGCACGCACCGTCAGGCCCACCCCGGTTGCCCCGATATAGTTCCCGTCGTAATCGTAGACCCGATGGTTGATGAATATGGTCATGGCATCTTTATTGGCCATGTCGGGGTCCACATTAATTTCAAAATCCGACGTCATGTTCCGAACGCGAAAATACCACACGTCGCGCTCCTCATCGGGCCGGACCGTTTTTAAAATCCCATCGGCATGATAGTAAATTCTTGTCTGTTCGGAAACGAAAAAGCTTGTGAACGTATTGTATTTTAATTGAATCTCTTTAAGATAGTGAGTAATTTTATCCGTGCCCTGTTCACCCTTCAGCACCCAGTCCCGAAGAAAGGTATCCGTTGCCATGAGTGACGAAATAAAAATGGGACGAAGCAGGTCCCGCTGGATTTCGGAATAGATATTGTCACTGGTCAGCGGCAGTTCATTCTGGATGATATGCGAACGCAATGAAGACCTGGAAACAAAAAAACTTGCCAGACTCGTAACCATAAAACCGGTGACCAAAAGTAAACTGATAATGATGATGAGTCGATTTTTTCTGGCAATCATCGAGGGCTCTTTTTTCTATGAAACTATGAAGATCGTATCTGGATATCCAAAAACTTGTGTTTAACGTGAAGTCATAACCGTTATTAACAGATTTTCACCGTAATGAATAGCTTGATTATCCGCATATCAGGGGGTCACATCTTAAGCATTAAATCTTCACCCTTACAGAAGTGAATATTTAAGATGTGACCCCAATTCAGTGTTCCCCAACTCAAGACAGCGGCGATCAGAACCATATGCTCCGGCATCTGCCCCCTGTCCCATCGGAGCCTGTAGTCCAGAAACGCTTCACAGACCCCGGCCACGTCATATCCCAGGGATTCCAGAGAATAGCGCATTTTGTCTGTCTGAATGCAGGTCCGTCCGTCTTTTCTGCAGCAGGTACGACACAGGTTGCAGTTACCGGAAAACAGCACGTGTGCGGCGGAAAGATCCGATTCAATATCCAGAAGCCTCTCGTTTAATATACGGCGTCTGGTGTGATAATGCGCCAGGGCGTCATCCCGATCGTTAAAATCCGTCAACCGGACCTTTGCCCCGATGATGCAGGCGTAGCGATAGGTCCGGAAAAGCGTCTCCACGTCAACCGCATGCGGCGGGCAGGACCAGTTTCGGCCGTATCCCGGGCATGCCTTGCAGTAGCCCAGCACCTCGTCGGGCCGGTAATACCCGGATAATTTGGAAAGCGGTACGGATCGAACTTTAAAAACTTCCACTTCATTGGCCTTCATCGGGGTCACCTCCTTCGACTGGGGTCACACCTTAAATATTAAGTATTCACTCTTTCAGGAGTGAATACTTAATATTTAAGGTGTGACCCCTTTTTTTGCTCTAAACCAATATTCATGTTATTACAAGAGATAATTCAAGGTATAAGGTATTGACTCGATATGATACTGCAAATCGAATCAGGAATCCCCATGAAGCATATTCAGGATTTTTTTCTTAAGGAAGCGGACACTCAGTCAAGCAACCGGGTGTTTAATGGAAACGGATGGACCGTCACATTGTCGGATGCACCGGTACGAACGATGGGTCGACTTTGCATTCCGGTAACCATTATCACGTTCGAAGGCCCCGAAGCCATCGTTCAAAAAATGGTCCGGGATTTCAGAATGGCACACCTGTCCGCCGGTGGCTGAGGATGGGCATGGGGTTTCTATCCGTTTGACCTCCGAAACCAGGATCATGACCCCCTGGCGCACTTTCCGAAACTCCCGGAACAGCTGCACCGCTTTGTCCTTAAGCCAGATCAGACACTTTTTCGGCCATATTTTTTTTAAAGTCTTTCAAACCTCTGCGACATCAGGCGCTTGATTACTCCCCCGTGCCAATCTTTCAAAAAAAGTGGACAAACAGAGGATAAGCTCTTATTATTTGGGGAAAAGGGGTCATATCTTAAATATTTACGCCCGAATATTTAAGATGCGACCCCGATTTCACAAGGAGAGTTCAATGAAAGATCTTTTAGTTTTAGCGGGAGTTGTCGGTATCTGGTATCTGTTGCAGGCGGTGATTTTGCCTCGATTGGGGGTGTCCACCTGAATGAAGGATGCCTGTCAGTTGACGGGAAAAAAGAAAGATAAAAAATAAAAAACAGTAAAAAACAGGGGCACATCTTAAATATTAAATATTCGCTGTTCCCAAACGCGAATACTTAATATTTAAGATGTGACCCTCTAAGCTCTCTATGCTCTCCAGTTGTCAAGCTTCTGCCTGATGAAGCTGATGACGGCTTTATGCTCATCTGCCCCCCGGCCTTGAATCCGTAAGGGTTCCCCGAACGCAAAACGCACCTGCCTGGACGGATCGATTTTCCCGAAGTCCTTCAGGTATTTTCCGTTTTCCCAGGCATCGGACAGCAGGGCCAGCGGCACAACGGGCACGCCGGCCTTTTTCGCCAGTTTCACACCGATGGAGTTAAACTGCGAGGGATCAAATGAGCGCGTTCGGGTGGTTTGCGGAAATACGATAACCGAAATCCCCCGTTCCAACCGATCCACGCCCTCTCCCATAACGGTTTTCAAATCCTGTCGCGGGTGAGTGCGTGTTACGGCGATCGGATCGCGAGAGCGCAGGATGTGGCAAAATATCGGGTATTCCAGCAGGCTCTGCTTGACAATGAATGTCACGTCCATCACCGGCTGCACGATACACGGGAGTATGACGGTTTCAAGCAGGCTCATGTGGTTGGCGATTATCACGCACGGCTCTTTGAGCTGTCGAAGGTGTTCGATTCCGGTGATTTCGAAACGCACCCCCACCCGTTCCAACGCCCGCAGCAATGTGATACTGCTCCGAGACCATTGTACGTCACCGTATTCAGACCGTTTTGCCCGGACGCTCGCACTCCATACAACGGATATGAACCGCAAATAAAAAGCAGCCGTGGGGAAACCCCCAGCCGACGGAGAAGCTGAACCGGGAGCCGTTTGATACGTCGAACCGGCGGACGGCACCCGTTTTATAACGGGTATTATTCCTTTATCCATACTCCGCATATGTCAACCCTTTCACCGGGTTTTCACTCCATACGTCTGACAACCTGAATAAACAGGTCGTCATACGCTACGATCTGACCATTTTTGACTTTACGTCTTTTTCGGTATTCGACCTTTCCGTCGACTTGAACCCGTCCCTCTTCTATCACCAGTTTTGCCATCCCGCCGGTTTCGCAACACGCAGAGGCCTTCAATAATTTATTCAGTTCAATACAGTCACCGCATATTTCAAATGTTTCCATAGTACTTTTTCGTTTCAAAAATTCTTACCTCAAAAAACTTATCTATCGCGGGTTTCGATGGGAAATCAAATCATTTACATGCTATTTCTTATCAGCGAACACATCATATTGCAACCTGGCTTAGATTCGCATTCAACCACCAAGAGCACCTAACCGGGGTTCAAATGCATAACTCTTTAGCAACACATCACATAATTTTATTGACTCGAAGATATTTTATACCTGACCTCTTCCGTGAACAAATGAACCTGTCGCGGTGAAACCGGACAGAAACGGGTTGGTTCCGTCAAGACTGGCGCTGAAGGCTGAAGAATAATACTGACAAAATAAAGCGGAAGCGTTCTCGACTTTTGCAGCGCCGGAAGCAATGCGGTTATTCCTGTATAACTCTTCCGGGCGATACAAAGGAAATACCCTGCTCAGACCTCGTTCCGATCATGATGCTTTCAAAAATCGGAGCATTGACTTCTTTTTCAGATTTCCAGTGGACGATGAAATTGGCACCGAACCCTCCGGTGGAATCTCTTTCTTTCAAAAAAATATGATTCGATCCCAGCGGGTTCAATACCAACGATTTTTCAAGATATTTTCGGATCAGTTTGCCTTCGTTGTTATAATAATGGACGGAAACAATCGTAATCGGATATCTCGGATCGGTATTTCTCAGGCTCAACATGACGGCCAGATTGAAAGGAACGGCCCGGTCTCCGATAAAAACATTCGAGTAAACGGGGACATAAACCATCTGACCTTTCGACAGCCGCATCTTGTCCAGTGCATGACAATTTGCTGAAAAAGCAATACCCGATATAAGCCCGATCACAAAAAGGCAGATCCACATTCGCTTGAAAACGATTTTATCCATACACACCTCCCGTGCCCCTGACCGAATCAATCTTTCAAATAAAATACGATGTTCTTCGCCCACATCCCGCACAGTCATCATCTACCGATATTCCAGACACAACCCGACCCCAACTTCTTTTAAGGGAGCTACCGAGGCCAGGCGCACCTTGGAATCAAAATCGGTGCAATGGCAGGCGTGCAGTGTTTTCAATCCAATTCCTTTCAGGTAATCGATCGTCCCCTGCATTTGTTCCTCCGGAGGATTCAGCAGATGCAACCCGCCGATGATATCGATAATTCGATCGTCTCCGCAGACATGCCGGGCATGCTCAACTATGTTGCAGATACCGGCATGCGAGCAGCCGGTTATGATAACCAACCCTTCTTGTGTTTTATACGCGAGCGCCGTATCATCAATCAAAAAATCACCCAGGGTCTCGCCTTCTTTCCGGCCCAGCGGATGTTGAGATTCAAACGGAAGTATGCGCGGGATTTCACCCAGATAAACCAGTCGATCCGTCAGATGAACGGGAACACTGCTGAAGCTGAGTTTGAATTGCTTTCTGAATTTGTCTTCAGACACCATGGAGCCAATCTCACCGACTCCGTCAAACAGTGTACTGACAAACACTTTGGGATGGGCCACCACCTCCGGTTTTTTATGCGACCGGCTCTCGAGGATCGCATGGGTGTATTCACGGATCAGCGTGTCCACGCCCCACGTATGATCCATATGGCAATGTGAAAAAACGAGATAATCCAGAAAAAGCAGATCGATTCCCATTTTCCGGGCATTTTCAAAAAATATGTGACTGTATCCACAATCAAAAAGAATTCGTATGTCCTGATCTTCAATAAAAAATGAAAGCCCGGGCTCTGCAAGAAAATAGTGGTCGATATACGTATTATTATCCACAAGAACGGTTAATTTCATTATCATTTCTTTCAAAGCAGGGTCACATCTTAAATATTAAATATTCAGCCATAAACAGCTGAATATTTAATATTTAAGATGTGACCCTATAGCACTATACCAAAACCACCCGAAAGCAGATATCCTGACGCACCTGGCCCGTGCTTTCAGCCCTCATCAGCACCAGTCCGCCGTCTTCCATACCGGGCGGCGTTTGCAGGTTTACCCGCACCATGATTCCGCCTGCGTTAAAAACGACCTCCTTCACCGTCCCGGTGAGGGCCTCGGCGGGTGTCAGGGGAAGGTCAACGATCAATCGGGTCGACCGGCCGGTCTCGGGGCTTTCAAAATCGAAAAAAGGATTCCTGCCCATCCCTCGACCCCTTCGGCCGAAACCTCCCCCCATGCCTTTTCTTCTGCAATGAAAATTACCGAATCCACTTTGCGCTTGCGAAAACCGGGCCCTGAGATAATCATCGTAACTGCTGTTTCCCTGGAGTCCGGCATGACCGTATGCATCATATCGTCTGCGTTTGTCCCGGTCGCTTAACACAGAATAAGCTTCATTGATTTCCTTGAAACGGTCTTCGGTTTCCGTACCGCCCTCATTTGTATCCGGATGATAACAAAGCGCAAGACGTCGATAGGAATGTTTGATCTCTTCCGCGCCGGCATCTCTTGCCACTTCCAAAACAGCATAATAGTCCTTGTTCTGCATCAACTTTGACTCCTTCAAAAGACATCTTCAACCGGTGTTTGAAATGAGGGCCCATGGTTTCGTGTGGCTATTGCCGGCAACAATCTTCGGTATAACCCGTTATGGTCATATAATCTCAGGGCTTCGGTAAAAATCAATTGCGCCGCGGCCCTTATTTACCGGCTTCCGGTTTATGCGCTTCGGCATTGGAATCGCCTGGTCCGGTTGTCTCTTTCCGTGAGACATTGTTTCCGGCCGGACGAGCGTTCGGTTTTCTTCGCCGCCTCGAACCGGAATTTGTATTTTGGGACCTTCCCGAACGATTTTTCTGATATTTTTTATCGGAATAACCTTTCTGCTTCTGACCGGGTTTGGCATCCCGGGGCTTCTTTACCGGTTTCGGCGGCGGTTTGAGCAAATCATCTTCAGGTTGTTCACAACACATTTTTTTGTCAAGAAATTTTTCAATGTCCGGTATAAAAAAAGAATCGTGCTCGCAGGCGAAACTGATGGACGTCCCGGTGCTGCCGGCCCTTCCGGTTCGACCGATGCGATGCACGTAGTCTTCCGGATCATGGGGAAGATTATAGTTGATGACCAGACTGATGCCTTCCACATGGATGCCTCTGGCAGCCACATCGGTGGCCGCCAGCACACGGATCTTTCCTGCCTTGAAATTTTCCAGCACCTTCAGCCGTTTTTGCTGCGGGACTGCACCGGAAAGCAGATCGCACCCGACATCATAGCGTTTCAGCTTTTCCATCAACTCTCTTGCCTGTTCACGGCGATTGGCAAACACCAGCACCCGGTCATGGCCCTGAATCAGGTTATACAGGAGTGAAAACTTTTCATCCGAAGTCACCACGTATACGATCTGTCGGACGCTTTCGGACGCAATCGTATCCGGTTCGATCGATACGCGAAACGAATTTCTTGTCCATTGACCGGCCAGGTTTTCCACCTCGGGCGAAATCGTGGCGCTGAAAAACATGGTCTGCCTTTTGTCTTTGGGGGGCGTGCTGTACACGATGTTGCGAATATCGGCTATAAACCCCATATCGAGCATCCGGTCGGCTTCATCGATAATAAGGATCTCCACCCGTCTCAAATCGATAAGCTTCTGCTTTTTAAAGTCCAGAAGACGACCCGGCGTGGCAACGACCATATCAATGATCTTACTCTTCAGCGCCTGTTTCTGGCTTTCATATCCCATGCCGCCAAAAACGGCCAGCGGCCGGATTCCGATATATTTTGCAAGGGACTGGGCGTCTTTTTCAATCTGAAGCACAAGTTCCCGTGTCGGGGCGAGAATCAGCGCCCTGGGAACACCGGGTTTACGCTTCTCTCTGATCGGGTTGTTGTGAAGACGCGTCAAAATGGTAATGAGAAAAGCGGCGCTTTTTCCCGTGCCGGTCTGGGCCTGACCTACGGCATCTTGACCGGAAAGGGCTTTGGGAAGAATTTCCGCCTGAACCGGCGTGCAGTACTGAAATTTAAGATCGGCCACGGCGTGTATGACCGGCACCGGCAGATTTAAATCGTGAAACCGTGTTTTACCCTCAACGGGCGGGACCTCAAATCGGGAGACATCCCATTTGGATTTTTTCCGCCTCCGGCGTTTTTTCTCGGGCGTAACTCCCGGTCCGGCCGCTTGCGCTTCGGTCGGTTTTTCTATCGCCGTATCAGAAAGCTTCCGATAACTTTCCGGTTGTTTTTCAATTTTCTTATCTAAGCATAAGCGTACCCAGTTAATAAACCTTTTAATCAAATCAACTCGCTTTCTATTAGGGCTCGGAAAAAAAACGCCACAAACTTGCCTGTCTTTTCGGGGTCTCGCACACTCACTTACCTGTCCGTCTTCTACGTTGCATCAAAGATGCACGTACAACCAGGATGCACTCTTTGGTACGCCTTGAAGACGAACAAAATTCCTGCGCAACTTTTGTGGATTTAATTGCTTCCGTGACCCTTATGAATTAAATACGCCCCCCATAATCCACCCAAACAAAAAAATCGCTGCCGATCTCCGGCAGCGATAAACCATGGGGTCGCATCTTAAATATTAAATATTCGTTTTTTAATTCTGTCAATCCGGTTCCTGAGGGACTTGTCACGCCTGGATTCCTTGTCCACCCGGTCATAGACCATGGTGATCGATGCACCGGTTACTCCTCCGAAATACTCCCCCAACTGTCGGCCCGATAACCCGCTGAAATCTCTTGCCAGATAGATAGCTATTTCCCTGGCCTTGTTTTTTTTCCTGCCCTTTTCAAGAATCTGTTCCGGCGTGCAGCCGGTTTCCTTACCCGTTTCAAAAACGACTGTACCCACATCAATTTTCGGCTTGAGATTTCTTAATTGAGGAATTTCCTTTTCATCATCACGGTCTGACAGAAACGTATGTTTTACCCATTTGGCGAATTTTTGATTCCCCAGAATCAGCCCGCCGACGGCATCTTCACCCGGATTTTCGATTTCCTGCAAATTCACTTTTTCCACGAACCGCCGATAATTTTTTATTGCCTCTCCAACATTGCCGCCAAATACGGCCAGCAGTCGATTTATTTCAAGCCACTCCGGCGCTTTCATCTTACCGGCAAACACTCTATAACTGCTCCAGCCGTATTTCAATGGAGATGAAACGAGTTTCGCCCGGACCGGGTTCAAATGAATATAACGGGACAGGGGTTTCAGGTAATCATCCGCGTCAATCAAAATGGCCTTGAATCTTCCCTTGAACAAGTGGCCGCTTCTTTGATGCTTTCGGTTAAAATAGGCGGCATAGCTGACGCTGATCCATTGGATCGCACGGCTCAGGTTCCCCTCGGGCGTCTCAATCAGCAGATGATAGTGATTGGGCATCAGGCAGTACGTGTGTATTACCAGTGAAAAACGCTCTACCGACTTTTCGAGGTATTCAATAAATTTTTCCCGGTCTCTGTCGTCTTTGAATAAATCTTCCCGGGAATCGCCGCGATTCATGACATGATAATACGCGCCCGGATACTCCACTCGAAGCTGCCTTGCCATTTTTTCTTCCCGTCAACATGTGTCTTGAGGTGAGATATGAAAAAAAACTCATTTCATCCTTACGGCAGTTGCGGGACCCTGTCAATATTTAATTTTTAAGATGTGACCCTAATTTTCGAAGGGAAGTTTGATGCCTTTCATCATCTCTTTTATGTCTTTCAAACCAGGAAGGCTATCGTCTTTTGCGGGAGTTTCCTCATATTTCTCATTTTCATCAAAAGAGGCGAAAAAGGCTATCATGGATTCCGCTTTTGTGTAATCTGAGGGAAGTTTAAACAGTTTTGAATTCGGTTTCTTTATGACGATCTCGCGCAATTCCATTCCGCCGCCATGCTCATTTCGGGTACGAATCGGCATGGGCAGGCGATCACTCTGCCAAACCGTTGTTTTGACCGTCCTGGAAATTCCCATAAAATCAATGGTGTTGACAACCTCCTTTTTTGTGCAGTCGAATCCATTGACGGTTTCCTGTCCCAGAATGCGTTCTTTCTGTATGGAAGTAAATTCATGCAGGCTTTTTTTCATTTCAGCCTCGTCATACACTTTTTCAAAATACATTTGTTTATCAATATTGAGCATCCATTGCTTTTTCATATCCGGCCGAAAAATCATCACCATTTGCCCATCTCCTTCCGGCGCCTTCATATCGAGCCGCATATTTCCTGAGCGCATGTATATCTTTCCTTCATTTTCGACCCGGTTTTTTTCATCGTATATCACCTGCGTTGCCGAAAAATGTTCAACGGGTTCCGCAAAAACACATACGGATGCACACACTACCCACACGACAACCGTCGCCTGAAGTATCTTTCTTTTCATGTTTGAGTCCTCCTTAAGGGACGAGTAAAAAAAACGCGGTCTAGATTGTCTTTTTAACCGTCTTCAGCGGTGTATCAAACAGCATATACAACACCGTGTATGCCCTCCATGATACGCCTTGCAGACAAACAGACAAACGAGCATGCAACACTCTGAAAATCCGGTAAAATCCCTGTGAATTTTATTTCTTCCGATGCCTGATTGAAAATAAATATTTAATTTTTAAGATGTGACCCTATGGGGTTCTATGCATTGTTGGAGGTCCTTCCAGAATTTTTGTCGTTTTTCCGAATCCGGCGGGGCCTTGACCGGCAGCTCGAGAAACGGAACCTCAATGTGTTCTTCGGCCAGTTCCTCGGACAGAATTTCGGCCATGATGCCCTTGAGTACCGGATCGTTTTCATCCGGATAATCGATGGGCACCGGAGATTCCGTATGAAATTTATTCACCTTGTGCTTTCCCCAGTGAATGCCGCAGGTCGGGCTGTTTTCCAGTCCGATGAAACATGCCAGGCGGTAGTTGTTCTTGATAAATTCTCTGGCCATCAGCATGGGTACTTTAAGCAGTTCCTTGCAGTGCTGCCGAAAAAAAATATTGTCATACTGCTGCCGGCCCTGGGGATTTCTCAGCAATCCCATGGCCGTGGTTTCCGGACACGGGTACTGAATGATGCCGACTTTTCGGGACAGCAGGTAATCCATCAACTCCCGGGTCAGGGGAAAATTCTGCCCCAGAATATGCACCCGGGTGTAGGGATTGACCAGGCAATTGGCGATCAGAACGATTTTTCGGTCTTTTTTACTCATAATACCGCTCTCCTCCATTATTGGTCGTCGAATTCAGGCATGCTTTTAAACCGTGAAATGAAATTTTCGGGCCTGGTTCTAAAGTCGGCCATATTTTCGTAAATTTAACTGCGGAGTCCCGCCCATTCCCGGCGCACGACATCGCGTGATCCGGGGAAAAGATGCCGGGAATGGGCAGGTCGGAGCCTGCAACAACGTGGCCGAATATAATCAAGCCCAAACTTTCATAGCCTTATCCGCGCGTATCCGCGGTAAAAAAACAAAAAGCAGCCGCGCATTTACGCGGATAACCTCGGATCTATTTTTTTACCGGATATATCTACCCCCCGCTTCGCTTGAGACGCAGAGGCCGCAGAGCCATGAAACGGCGATTTGGGGCTCTGCGATCTCTGTGCCTCGAGAGAGCGAGGCGAACGGGCGGTAGAAGATAAAAGAGATTTTTTTATAACAGCAATTCTATGAGTATTGGGGTGGAGGCATAATCCGCAATTATTTTATTGTGGCAAAGGGGGGAAATTTTCACAAGTTTTTTCCGGTGCTATTTCACCGGTTCCCGGCCTTCCAGCTCACATGCGGAAATCGCATCTTCTGCCGGTTTTGACGAAAACACCCCTTTCACATCTTCGATCATCAGATAAAGCGACGGCACCAGCACCAGGGTGATAAGCGTGGCAAACAACACTCCGAATCCCAGGGAAATGGCCATGGGAATTAAAAACCGTGCCTGACGCGACGTTTCCATGATCATGGGTGCCAGACCGCCGAAGGTCGTCAGGGTCGTCAGCAGAATCGGACGGAACCGCTGAATTCCGGCCGCATGAATGGCAGAAAGAGATGATTCGCCGGCTCTGCGACGCCGATTCGCAAAATCGATCAACACCAGGGAATCATTGACCACCACACCGGCCAGGGCCACCACGCCGAACATACTCATGACGCTGAGGCTGTAGCCCATGAGCAGGTGACCCAGGAGGGCACCGACCATTCCGAACGGGATGCTGATCATGACGATGACCGGCTGGGCATAGCTTTTAAACGGAACGGCCAGCAGACCGTACATGGCAAGCAGGGCCATACAGAGCCCCAGCCCCAGGCTTGCCATACTGTCTCTCATTTCCGCTTGGTGCCCTTCAAAGCCATACTGAAGCCCGTAATGTCGGTTGATCAGATTCGGGAGCATGTCGGATTTCAACGACGCCAAGACCCGTTCCGCCTGACTGGGGGGATCGACATCCGCCGAAACCGTGATGACCCGTCGCCCGGCCCGCCGGTTGATTTCCGTATAAGCATTTCCGCGGTTTACATCAACCACTTCGCGCAACGGAACATCCACACCGGACGGGGTACGGATCATCAGCTGCTCCAGGTGATATTCGGAAATCCGTTCGGATTCCGGCAGCCGCGCCCGGACGGTCACTTCATTGCGTCCCCGCTGCTGGCGAAGCGCTTCTGCGCCGTAAAAACTGTTGCGCACCTGCCGGGCGACCTCCCGGGCCGTAAGCCCCAGGGCCCGGCCTTCGGGACGGATCGTAAAATCCAGCTGCAGTTTCCCCACCGCAAATCCGTCGTACACATCCTTGACGTTGGGGAAATAGCTCAACGCATCGGCCAGTTCTTCCCCGGCCGTTTTCAGAATATCCAGATTGCGGTGGCTCAGCTCGACGGTCAGGGCGGCGCCCGACCCCGGCCCACCGATATCGGATCGAAAGGAAAGTACTTCCAGTCCCGGTATATTGCCGGTCTTCTGCCGCCACAATTTGACCACTTCGCCGGTCGGCAGCGGCCGCACATCCGGATCCGTCAGAAACATACGGATACGCGTCACATGACCGCCGGACGTTCCGGAGGTCTGCGACTTGCCTCCGATCGTTGCATAAATTCCCTTGACCAGACGCTTTCCACCATTTTCTTCCGCCACGGCCATGGCGGATGCCAGCAGCTGTTTCTGGACCGCTTTGGTTTTTTCGACCGAGGTACCATACGGCAGTACCGCCTCACAGTAGGCAAATTTCGATTCAATCCGGGGGAACAGGGTCATACCGATCCGCCCGCTTTTTACATAGGCCAGTGCCAGCATCAGCACGACCGCCGCGATGGACGCAGTCAGGTATCGCCAGGAAAGACTCCGTCTCAAAAACGGCGCATACACCCTCTGGATGATCGTTTGAGAAAACCAGCGGCTGAACCCCTGCTGCCCTCGGTGCAGCAAGGCGAACACGCCCCACGGGGTCCGAGCCTTCTGATGCCCCAGATGCGCCGGCAGCACAAACAGGCTCTCGATCAGTGAAATCAAAAATACCGTAATCACAACCACCGGAATGCATTTGAATATTTTCCCGGTTGTTCCCGGTACAAAATACAGGGGCATAAACGCCACCACATTGGTCAGGATGCTGAATACCACCGGCATCGCCACTTCCCGGGCCCCCATGATGGATGCTTTCAGGTACGAAACGCCCTGCTGCCGGTAGGAGTATACATTTTCCCCCACCACGATTGCATCGTCCACCACGATGCCCAGCGCCACGATAAAGGCAAACATGGACATCATGTTGATGCTCACACCCATGGCCGGCAGAAACAGCAGCCCTCCGAGAAACGATATGGGAATGCCCATGGCCACCCAAAAGGCCAGACGGGTTTCCAGAAACAGTCCCAGCAGGATAAAGACCAGCACCAATCCGATAAAACCGTTGTTGAGAAGCAGTTCCGCCCGCTGCCGGTAAATCTCGGATTTAACGTTCAGAGTGGCGATATCCAGCCCCGGAGGCATGTTTTGACGATACGATTTAATGTAATCTTTAACGGCTTTTGCCACCCCGATGGGGGTCTGGTCCCCCACCCGGTACACATCCAGAATGACGGCCGGCTTGCCGTTGTAAGTTGAAAACAGATCGGTATCTTCAAACCCGTCGGTAATGACGGCAATGTCCTCGAGCCGGACCTGCGTACCGTCTCCGGTGGTGATGATGGGAATCCGGGCAAACTCGCGACCGTAATCCCGGCGTTCCTTCATTCGTACCAGAATTTCACCGCTGTCGGTTTTAAGACCGCCCCCCGGTATTTCCACGGAAGCCGCCTTGATCCGCTGGGCGATATCCTCCAGGGTCAGATTATACCGCCTCAGGTTCGACTGAGACACCTCGATGCTGATCTCGAAATCGCGGACCCCGGACAGTTCCACCTGAGTAATTTCCGGATTCTGGAGGAGCCCATCGCGAAGCTGCTCGGCGGTTTCCCGAAGAACCCGCTCATTCTGATCGCCGTACAACGCCAGGGCCACCACATCGCGGCGATGCGTGGCGATTTCCACCCGGGGTTCCTCGGCCTCTTCCGGAAACGTGGTAATCCGATCCACCTCGCTCTGGATGTCCTGGGCCAGCTTCTGGAGATCGGCCCCCACGAGCATGTCCACCGTCACAACGCCGACGCCTTCGTTGGCGGAGGAACTGACCTCATCAACACCGTCAAGCCCCTGAACCGCTTCCTCGATCGCCAGGATGATGCCCTGCTCCACCTCCTCGGGCCCTGCACCCGGATAAGATACGGTAATCCTGACCGAATCCAGGGTAAAATCGGGAAACACCTCCTGTTTGATCTGAAAGCCGAGTATCAGCCCCCCGACTAAAAACACGATCATCAACAGATTGGCCGCCACGCTGTTTCCGGCCATCCAGGCAATGGATCCGCGGGATATGTCTTTATGTTCAGTTTCGTTCATGGTGATTGATCTGTTATTGGTTATCCGTATTTGGTATATGGTATATGGTTTAGGGCTCAGGGCGTGAGAAAAGGGGATAATTTTTAAATACCGTCCCCGATATCCTGAGCGGACACAGGGGGGCCGCCCCTACGCTGCATGCCGGATATTGCTTATTGTATACCCCGTACCGCCATCAGCCATCAGCTGCTACCATTACCTGCATCCCTTCCACGGGTGCGGGCAGATCCGACACGATCAGGCGCTCGCCGTCGGCAAGGCCGTCTTTTACCAGCACCGTTTCCTCACCGCGACGGACGATTTCCACGGACCGGATATGCAGTTTGCCGTCGCTGCCGGCAATCCAGACAAACGAATAATTTCGAAGAGCGGTTCGCGGAATCGAAAACACCTGATTCAAGCGGTCTCCCTCGATCTCCACCCGGACATATTGTCCGATCAGAAGCGGATGTTTTTGACCGGTCGATGCATTAATATCGAGGGGATCTTTTACGGCTGCCAGTATACGGACCATTCGTCCTTCGGTTTCCAGTTCCCCCAGAAGGCGGATAACCCGACCGGTCCGTTCGCAGAGCATCTCGGTATTGTTGCCGTAAAAAATGCGAACCGAAGAACCCGGCTCCCCGGCCCCGGAAGGAATGACAATCCATTTCAGGTCGTCCATCGGAACCGAAATCTCGATCCGGAATTCATCGGTGCCTGCCAGTTGCGCCAGTTCATCCTGTGTGGAAACCTGGGAGCCTGTTTCAACACGTTTCGAAAGAACCACGGCGTTAAACGGAGCATAAACACGGGTACGGCTCAGATCGAGCCGGGCCTGTTTCAGGTCGGCTTCGGCCGATGCCAGATCCGCCCGTGCCTTTTCCAGATGCGGCTTTCGAAGCGCCAGCTCCTCGTCCAGAGGGTTGGCCGGTTTTTTGCCGTTCACCAGCTGCCATTCCCGTTCGGCCACGGCCTGTTGTCCCATCTCAAGTTTAAGGGCATACCGGGCATTGACCACCCGGGTTTTCTGTTTTTCCACGGCCAGACGATAGTCCACCGGATCGAGTCGAACCAGTTCCTCGCCGCTGTTTACGATGCCGCCTTCGGTAAACTCACGATGAACGGCGATTACCTGCCCGGCCACCCGGGCACGAAGCTGCAGTTCCCTGGACGGAATCACGGTCCCCATGGCCGATACCACCACCTGTTCCGTTGTTGAATGAAGTCGTACCACGTTCACCAGGGGCAGGGGTTTTTTGGGTTTTTTACGACGGGCCTCGGGGCCGGTCCGACTGACCTGATAGGCACCCGCCGCTCCAATTGCCAGAATCAGCAACGGCAACGCTATCTTCAGTACCAGTTTCCATCGATTCGTTTTTGTTATCATTCCATCCCTGTTGGCATTTAATACATATTGACTCTTGCACATATCCTTTTTCCCTCAAGGCCCGGAGGGCCGCCCCTCAAGCGAAGCGATCCTCAAGCCCGCAGGGCGATCCTTCATCCCGCAGGGCGATCCTCAACCAGATCGTCCGTCCAGCTGCCGCCCAGTGCCCGATACAGCCCGACCCGATTGGTCAGCAGTTGCGCTTTTTCCTCGATCAGGTTCAGTTCAAGGTTCTGTACCGACAACAATTGTGTCAACACCGGCAAATAGTCGTTTACACCCTTCAGGTATCGCTCTTTCGCCTCTTCCAGTGCCTGTCGGGCTGTTGTAAGCTGCAATTCCAGGGCGGCGATGCGCTGTTGCTTTCGATAATCCGTCACCAGTGCATCTTCTACCTCTTTGACGGCAGTATAGACGGTTTGACGATACGCCGCGAGGTTCGCCTCCGCAATCGCCTGTTGCCGTCTCACTTCAGACGTTCGGGTACCACCGTCAAACAGTGGCCCGACCAGATTGCCGGCCAGATTGATCAGCCAGTTGTCAAAAATCAAATCCAGCTGATCAGCAGAATAAAGTGCCCGGGCCGACAGGCTGACTGCCGGCAGGCGATTGGCCCGGGCTGCATCCACCTGTCGTCCTGCGGCCTGAAGTCTGAGTCCCGCAGCCCGGATATCGGGACGTTTTGCCAGCAGATCAGCCGGGATACCGGTCATTGGAATCGGTGCGGGCTCCGGCAATGTATTTTGCCCTATGTTTATATCGTATTGAGGTGGTTTGCCAATCAGCACCGCCAGTTCATGTTCCAGAAGCTGTTTTCGAACCTCAGTTGACGGAATCTGAGCTTTGATTCTTTCAACAACCTGTTTCTGCTGCAGTACATCCAGTGCGGTTGCCATCGCGTTTCGGAACCGAAGTTCGATCAGTTCCAGATAGGTCGTGTTGGTATCCAACTGCTTTTTCAGCACCCCATGCTGCATGATCTGCGAAATGATATCCAACCATCGGCCGACGATTTCCGCCGCCAGGGTCATGGCCGCCGTGTTGACGTCTTCCCGGGCGGCTGACATTTCCAGCAGTTTTGCTTCCTGAGCGGAACGAATCCGTCCCCACAGATCCAGCTCATAACTGCCGGCGAGCCCCAGTGAAAAATTTTTGATTTCCTCAGCCTGGTTTTTGCCGTCGGTATCCTGCCGGGTATAAGACGCCCCGGCCTCTGCATTGATTTGTGGATATAACAAGGCCCCGGACTGAACCGCCAGTTCACGAGCCTGTTTGAGGCGTGCCCATGCTTCCATCAGAGAAAAACTGCCGGCCAGTCCCTCCTCCACCAACCGATCGAGCTGATCAGAATTGAACTGCCGCCACCATCTCTGGGGAAATTCCGCGCCTTCGCGGGTGTACAGGGAATATACCGGCGGCAGATCGGTCCGGCTCTCGGGACGAATCACGGATTTCAGTCCCGTACAGGAAACAAGCGATACCGACGCCATCACAAGACAGATACCGCGCATCAATCGTTTTGGCATATTATTTTTCCCCGATGCGCCTTTGGCTTCGACGGACACTATGTTGACTGCCGGCTGTTGGCCGTCATGATTTCCATTTCGTATTTTCATGAAAAATATTTTTTAATTTTGACGGCTCCAGGCATACAGATAAAAACGCTCTCATTCGACAACATGATTCCAATAAACATAATAACCGAACGCCCGGCCGTCATCCCTTCATAAACAAATAAATTAACTTATCATAAAAGCTGAAACGTTGGCAAACTGGTTTCCAACGAACATCAGCCGCACGACGACCGCCGGCTGTCCGGTGTGATACGGGCATCAAACCGACCGATCGACTCCAGTCGTGTCGTATGTTATGTCGCACGAGCACAAAAAAAGTTACAGATGATACATCATTTATGTTCATAAAAATCGATTTAAATGAGGTAATCCCCCGGATTTCAAGACAGGGCATTCAGGAGGCATCCGAGAATTCGCCTTCAACCACGGAGGGGTCTCTGGAATTTAACAATATGGAAGGAGCTGAAAATATAGCAGAAAACACTGAGACAAATTATCTTTCCCGGAGATGCTGTCGATTTCCGGACGGAAGTTCGGCCGTGCTCAACATGTTTCGTATGTCCTTTTTCCTGTCCGGATCGGCAATAAGATCCATGGCCTGCTGCAGGTGAAATATTGCTGTTTTCATCTGTTTTTTGTCAAAATAATAACGGCCCAGATAATAATGAGATTCCCCCTGCCGGCCCTGCTTGTGGTAAATTTCCCCGACTGCGAAAAGGGCTTCGGTATAGAAAGGGGGTTGCACCGGTCGGTCATAATCACGGGCGGTCTCTTTCTTTTGTTTCGATTTTTGATGAGCGTTTTCGGAGGCAGGCGGGGGCTGAGGCGCATCGCCTTTCAGGGACATCAGCTGCTCAAATGTCTGCAATGCCGATTCCAGGTGATCCAGTTTCATCCGGCAGCTGCCCAGATAAAACAGGGTTTCAGGATCCCGGGAGGTGGACCGGTCGATGCCCTCCAGCATCTGAAGCGCATTTTGATACTGACCGTCATGATAATAAGCCTTTCCAAGATCGGTCAGCAGATAAGGATTCAATGCATCACCTTCCAGAGCGGCCCGAATATGTTCAACGGCCCGGCCGCGACGCCCGTTTCGCGTCAACACCAGTCCGTATCCGTAATGGGCAAGGTAATTTCCGGGTTCCCTGCGCAGGGTATTCTCGAATCGTCTTTCTGCCTGGTCGGTATCATCGTAGAGACCTATCACCCGGGTTTTAACCAGTTGAAACATTTTATTGTCCGGCAGGATCTTGCGGGGGCCTGCGGCATGATGGCTTTCCATCCAGTTATGAATCCAGGCGACCCGATCCTGAGCCGGAGGATGCGTGGACAAATAGGCCGGTATCTTTGATCCGAACCAGTCTTTTGCCTGAATTTTTTCCAACGCATCGCAGAACCCCGCCGCATTGTAACCGGCCTTTGTCAGGAACTCCGCCGCCTTCTGGTCGGCCTGTTTTTCCGCTTCACGGCTATAGGCAAGCGACATGGATTGCGTCGCGGAAATGGTTCCCGTCAACACGGCCTGAGACAGTTCTCCAGCGCCACCGATACCCAGAAGTATACCGGCGGCAATCCCCGCCAATGAGGCGAATTGGCTTTTTTTGGATCGATCGATGCTCTGGGATATGTGCCGGCAGACGGAATGGCCGATTTCATGCCCCAGAATTCCGGCCAGTTCTTCCTCACTGTCCAATTCTTTCAATAATCCGCTGAAAATGAAGATATGACCGGCCGGACTGGCAAACGCATTGAAATCATCCTTTTTAATCACATAAAAATGATACGTAAAGGGTTGTGCATCCAGGGAGTTAACGAGGCGCCGGCCGATTCCCTCGACATAACCGACAATACCGGGATCTTTGATAAATTCGAATTGTTTTTCCGCCATCTGCATAAATTCACGGGAAAGCGCTTCTTCTTCCCTGGTGGTGATGCCGAACGACGGTTCCGGGTGTATCATGTGCCCCGTCAGCAGCAGGGCCGACACCACCAATGCCGTCCCGATAACGGTAAAACGGTTTTTGTGGAACATACGTTCTTTCATCCTCTGTATGTGATATAACATTTTATATTTTTATCACGCCGCTTCGGATTCGGCAAACCCTGAATAGTGCGGTCATAATTATTTTGTCGTCGTATGATCGAAACATGTTACATTAATCATAAGAACGGATTTCAAAAATTCCACTGCCGAACTGAATTTTATTTTTTTGTAACCATGCCGGATTTGGGTGCGACTTAAAATTCAGATCCAATTGATCACTCTGGTGCAATTTTATAACCGAGACAATTCAGGACAATACATCCGTGGTTATGGATATTCAGAAACTGGATGATTTCTTCATAGTCTCTCAAGTTATTGAAGGAAACGTCAACGCATTTGAACATCTGATGAAAAAATATCAGGAAGACGTGTTGAAAATCGTCAGAAAACATGTGCCGGTCAATGACGTGGAGGAAATCACTCAGGACATATTTGTCCGGGCTTATCAATCGCTGTCCGGATTTAAAAAAAAAAACCGTTTCAAGCAATGGCTGTCGGTTATTGCCGTCAGGACCTGTTACGATTTCTGGCGAAAGCGGTACCGATCCCGGGAAAAACCCATAACCGAACTCAGCGATCGTCATCGGGACTGGCTTCAACACCTGTCAGCCGTTCAATCGCATCTCTCGTATCATGAGGCGGCACAAAAAAAAGAAGCCTGCGAACTTCTGAATGCGGCACTGGATCAGTTGTCCGCCAAAGAACGCATCATCATTGAACTGGTGCATCTGGAAGGTCTCAGCGGAAAAGAGGCGGCCGACCTCCTTGGATGGAGCGTTGCCAATGTCAAAATTCGGTCCTTTCGCGCCCGAAAAAAACTTCACGGGATATTGGCGCCCTGGATTAAGGAAATGGAGGGGAGATGACATCGATTTTCAAAAAAACAGACCTGTTAACGTCCATATTACGGGAGACCTATCGATTGAGAGAAACAGCGAATAACGGCGACGCGGGGTGTGCCCATACCATGGAGCGCATCCGCCGAATCGGTCCGCTGCCCACTGGAAACGACATGAAGATGTGGTTTGAACACGTGGTCTGGCGGCTGTCTCCGGCAGTCCTGGCACTGATCCTGATCACGGCCTTTTTTGTGACACGATTGGATGTATGGTCTGCCCACGAGGTGTTCAGCCTGTTTGAGAATACGGAAGAAATAACGCTGGCTCAATTATTTATCCAATAAGGTGGCACCATGAAAAAATGGAAATTAATTACGGGTATCACTCTGATATTTTTGCTGGGAGCGCTCATCGGTTCTCTGGGAACCGGATTGTTCTTACACAATCGTCCCGGTTCCAGAAAACCTGAAGCCCTGAAAATGGCCGTCATGAAGCGCCTGGTTCGGCAACTGGATCTGACTGCTGATCAGAAACCCCGGGTTGAAACCATAGTGGACCAGCTCCAGGAAAAAACCCGAAATCATTTTAATAAAACCCGACAGGAGATGAGAGCAATAATCGCTCAGGGCATTGCCCGGATAAAAAAAGAATTGAATCCGGATCAGCAAAAAAAACTGGATACATTGCACGAACGATTCAAGCGACGGCATCGACGATGGGACAGACGTGAGAGACAGCCCGGCCCACCGTCTCCTGATGAACCGGGGCTTCATTCGCCTCCGCCTCCACCCGTGGACTAAAATCGTCAACAATAGATGAAGCAGAAAAGCCACCTCACATAAAGGCGGAATCGCGCAAAAAAATCAGGCTCGCTACGGGCTTTACGTAAGATAATTTTTATTCTTACCGCTCAAAATACGTGTACCCGTTCAACCCGTCTTTAAAAGCGCGCATGATTTTTTTTCGATCCTGGGCCGTGATGCGCTTCTCCCGGACGGCTCTTTCAGCGGTATGCCGAAACCGCTCAATCATGTTCCTGGCGTCGTATTCCACGTAGGAGAGCACATCGGCGACCGAATCCCCGTCCTGTTCCCGGACGAAATTGAAACCCCCGTCTTCAGACACCCGGATACTGACCACGTTTGTATCGCCCAGAAGATTATGAAGGTCCCCCAGCGTTTCCTGATAAGCACCGACCAGAAACACGCCCATGTAATAATCTTCATTTTCCCGAAGTTCATGGACCGGAAGGGCGTGCCGGACCCCGTGCATATCGATGAAACGGTCGATTTTCCCATCGCAGTCGCAGGTAATGTCCGCCAGAATCGCCTTGCGTGTCGGCATTTCGTCCAGCCGGTGAAGGGGCATCACCGGAAACAGATGCCCGATGGCCCACGCATCCGGTAAAGACTGAAACACGCTGAAATTGGCGTAATAGGTATCGGACAGCGCCACGTCAATCGCCTGGAGATCCTTGGGAACGTATTTAAGTTTTTCAGTGTCCTGACTGATTTTCGTAACGATATTCCAGAAAATTTTCTCGGCCAGACTCCGCTGCCGCAGCGAAATTTCTCCATGCTGAAACAGTTGTCGCACCTGATCCCGGTAATAAATGGCATCGTTGAAGCATTCCTGAAGATTTCTCAAATTCTGGATATTGAATACTTCCATCAGGTTTGCAATCACTTCCGGTGCGTCGTCCGGGAGGTTTTCCGGCAGAGTGAATTCCTCTATTCGGCTGACATCCAGAATATTGAACAAAAGTACGGAATAATATGCCACGGTCGCACGGCCCGATTCGGTAATGATCGTAGGATGGGGCACATTGTCCTCGTCCAGGGTGGACATGATGGATTCGATGACATCCGCGCAATATTCATTCAGTGAATAGTTCCGGCTGTTGGTAAAATTGGTGTGAGATCCGTCATAATCCACCGCCAGCCCGCCGCCGATGTCAAAATACCGCATATTGGCCCCTTCACGGACCAGCCCCGAGTAAACGCGACAGGCTTCCAGAACCGCCGACCGAATATCCCGGATGTTGGGGATCTGGGAACCGAGATGATAGTGCAGCAGTTGGAGGCAGTCGAGCATATCGCATCCATTGATTTTTTCCACGACCTCAACGATCTGCGACGTCGTCAGGCCGAAAATACTCCGGTCACCGCCCGACTCGGTCCAGTGCCCGCCGGCCTGCGTGGACAGCTTAAACCGGATTCCGATCAATGGCCGAATGTTCAGCGCGTTGGAACGTTCCAGAATCAAATCGACTTCACTGGGAATTTCCACGACAAAAAAACATTTGAAGCCCATTTTGCAGGCATACAATCCCAGATCTACAAATTCCCGATCCTTGTACCCGTTACAGATCAGACAGGCCTGCCTGTCCTCGAGCTGGGACAGAGCGGCGATCAGTTCGGCCTTGCTGCCGGCTTCCAGACCGTGATGATATTGAGAGCCAAACCGGGTGACGGCCTCGATCACCTGCTGTTGCTGATTGACCTTGATGGGATAGACCCCCCTGAAATCTCCCTGATATTCAAATTGCTCTATCGCAGCCTGAAAACTTTCGTGCATCTGCCGGATCTGGGATTCCAGAATATTTTCAACGCGAAGCAGAACGGGCATCTCGTAACCGCGCTCGACAGTTCCGGACACGATGTCCATAAGGCTCACGGATATCTCCGGTTTCCCTATGATAGGTGTTACCACGACGTTTCCCTCTTCCGAAATTTTGAAATACCCTGCCCCCCAGTTCCGGATATGGTACAGATCCGCAGAGTCCTGGAGAGTCCATCGTTCCAGTGCGTGTTTTAACTTCATAAGCTGCCTTTTCTGATTAGTAATAATGGTTTGGGACCATTGAACATTTACCTGCAACCGGGTTGCATCACACATTATATAAAAATAAAAAATTCTCTCTCAATTTTCAATTCATATTATGCCTGGTTATCAGCCGATTTTTATCGGTTAAACAAAAAAATGCGCGATTCGATCGATTGACAATTCAAATCAAACTGGGGCAAAATAAAGTAGTGATATTACAAATGCAAGCATTTTTCACATCGAATAAATGTCGGGCCTGATTAAATCTTCGGCCACGTTGTTGCAGGCTCCGTCCCGCTTTTCCCCGGATCACACGATGTCGTACGTCGGGAACGGGCGGGACTCCGCAGTTAAATCTACGAAAATACGGCCGACGTTGGAACCAAGCCCTGAATCTCTCCCTGTCTATAAACGACGCATAACAAATTACAAATTTAATGCCGTCAAACCTAACCAGAATCCGGGATCTCCGGAACGATGAATTTGAATCAAAGGAGCAGGAATGCAACAAAATTTCAAACCTGCTGGCCGCGAAAGAAATGGAACTGACCGAGCTTAAAATGTCTTGCAGCCGGTTTCAGAGTCGATACTACCAGGAAGTCGGTAGAAAATATGTCGAACTGGACGAACTGAACGCGAGAATCGCTGAAATTGAAGCGTTGATGCATCCCTCACGATCCGATTACGTTCAGTATGCTTTTCAGGCCAGGCACAAGGCCCACCAGAGTGCCGCTGCCTATCAGCCACGTAATGAGGCAAGCGGTGAGGCGGGCACATTCTCAATCCCGTCCGAAGGTATAAAAAAATTATATCGCACGATCGCCGGACAAATTCATCCGGATAAAGCCATCGACGCATCATCCCGCCACGTGCGAACCCGCCTGATGGCCCGACTCAATGCCGCCTATGCCGAAAATGATGCTCAAGAGATGAAAAATATTCTGACCGAATGGGAGCAAAGCCCGGAGGCAGTGGAAGGGGACAGTTCACATGCAAAACTGACCCGAATAAAAAAACGCATCGATCAAATGAAGCGAAAAATTCTGCTCATCGATGATGAAATTCTGAAAATCAAACTGACGGATATGTACAGCCTGATGATAAAAGCCCGTGAATTCGAAGCGTTTGACATGGATATGTTGAAGGAACTGGCCCAGGCGGTGGAAGATCAAATCCACACGCTTAAGCAGCATTTGGATCATCTGACCGAACAACTTCGAAGGCATCGCAAAAGGGGATCTCATGACCGACCTTGAAAAATTCGGAAATCTGGTTAAAGCAAAGGTGTTCAATCTCCAGCATGTCGACAGATCGCTTACCCGCCGGGTTTTTGACGATATCCATAAACTGGAAACCGATCCCGAAGTTCACCGTCTTGTGGACATCATGAAAAATCCGTCCGACTGGAATGCACGCATTCATGCCTGGGAAAGTCTCCGAAATCTCGGTCCCCAAATTATGGGGTGGACTGAATCTTTGAAACAGCTGATTTACAGCAAAGACGGCTGGAGTCAAATTTTTTCCGCCGAATTACTGACTGGAGTCCCCTGCTGCGAGAACGATGCCGTACCCGTTCTGGTGAGTACCCTGGAAACCGCGCTTGACTCAAAAAAACATGAGTGGGCACGAATGGCCTGCGGCGCTATCGGTAATTATAAGAATCTATCAGGCGACCTGCTTCGTCTCGCCCTGCCCGTTCTGATCCGGGCATTGGACTCCGGGGATATCAACGTGCGATCTTATGCAGCAAAAACGATCGGTTGCTGGGGACCGAGGTCCATTCCGGCCGTTGCCCGCCTTTCCATTTTGGCAGCCAATACAGTCGATCCGCTTGCAGAATCCTTTTTAAACACACTTCGCACCATCGAACCGTCCATTCAAACACCTACTGACGGAATCCGGGTCGCACTCCATCAAAATTCACCGAGTCTCCGAACCGAAACAATTGACATGATCAGTCGAAAACCCCACCTGATTTCGCTGCTGATCATGGAACTGCTTTGCATGTCCAATGACCCGGACCCACGGGTCAGGAGGGCTCTGGCTATGTGCCTGAGCCTTGTCCAGAACCCGGACACGAAAATTTTTTCTCATTTAGACCACCTTTCCCGGGACTGGGACCCGACCGTGAGTCTGGCGGCCTCCTATGCCTGCATTCGTCTGGACCACGATGCAGCGCATCATCTGGACAATCTAACCAATCATTTAAAAAACGACCAACCGATGATCCGGATTTTCAGCGCATGGGCGCTGGGAAACCTGAAACACAAGTGTGGCCGACAACAAATTTATCATTTAAAGGCGGCATTGGCAAAAGAACGCCATCCAGTCACCCGTGAAAAAATGAGCCGGGCGCTGGAGCGGCTCAAAAGCAAGCGGCTCCATTTTTTCAAATGGGGCGGCTGAGCCGACAGACGGCACGTTTTTTTTCGCTGATCACCGGAAAAAATGATCAACGAGCCGGCCAGTGAAGGCCATTTCACCGGCCGGGCCGTCGATCAATGAGGAAAATGATGGAGATTCAGGGGTGCGGTTCAGTCATCCGCATCCACACGGGGGACTCCATTCTCATCCCACCCGCGTAACTGGTAATATTCCTTGACCATCGTATTCAGCTGTGCTTCCGTGATGGTGTGACCGCTTTTTTCCATTTTCTCGTAAAACCGAACCGGCAGACGGTCATCTTCGGGTGTCAGGCCTTCCCGAATATTGAACCGCCTCACCAGGTCCGAAACCGAGGCGGCAATGGTCTGCAGTTTTTTCTTGTCCGCATCCAGGCCGGTGGACGCCCGGATCATGTCTTCCAGTTCATCCCACAGGTACAGATCCCGGTAAAACCGGCAGAGAATCAACGTGTCAAACAGGGTCAGACGGTCTTCAAAATCGATGAACAATTCGGCTTTTCCCTCGATCTGGTCTTTCGGGATCATACCGCTGAGTTCCGCTTTGTAAAACGTGCTTCTCAAATGGCACGCGCCCCGATCGGACACTGCATAAGCCAGTCCCATGCCCTTGAGTACCCGCGGGTCGTACCCGGCCGGCTCCATTCCTTTTACATGCACGGCCAGATCCTCCAGCCCCCACACTTCGGCGGCATGCCGAATGCCCCGGGCCAGAATCTCCCCGATATCTTCCCGACGGACCATTTTTTCGATAAGACCTGCAACGGCATCCGCATCCCCGTAGTCTATGGGGTACGTCACCTTTCCCCGTTTGACGGCTTCAATGGTAAACGAACACAGGTTGCCGGCGGTGATGGTGTCGACCCCCAGCCGGTCGCACAGATGATTCAGGTAGACGATCTCCTCGATTTCATCTATCATGCACAAACCACCAAATGCATACAGCGTCTCATATTCCGGCCCTTCGATTTTTATTCCGGCATGACGCCCCTGCCTGATGGTGGTCAACCGCCCGCAGGCCATCATGCATTTCAGGCATGCACGCGCCGACACATCACAGCGTTCATGGAGGGCGTCCGAACTGATGGCGGGCCAGTGCTCGCAGCTGCCTTCGGCCCAGTAACGGCTCGGGAACGTATTGGCTTCGTTCATGATTTTAACCATCATGGGGGTTCCCATGGCCTTATAAGCCTTTACACCGGCGTTGTCTTTGGCGATCGCCGTGATTTTTTTCGAAAACCTGCGGACCGCGTCCGGATTATTGACCGCTCGTTTCCGGTCACCCTCAAATACGATCCCCTTCAGTTTTTTGGACCCCATGACCGCTCCGACCCCGGTCCGTCCGGCAGATCGCCAGTAGTCGTTTTCAATAACAGCAAAATTGACCCGGTTTTCACCGGCAGGGCCAATGACGACCGCTCCGCTTCTGGGAAACCCGGACTCTTTTTTTGCAAAGCGCTGTTTGACGGCGTCTTCGCTTTCAAATGTATCCATTCCCCACAGATCCTGCGCATCATGAAAACCGATGTGTTCCGGATCAATGGACACTACGGTCGGTCGAGGGCTTCGGCCCTTGATAATAATCGCATCGAATCCGGTAGAATCAACGGCTTCCGGAACCCTGCCGCCGGAATACGATTCCGAATACAATCCGGTCAGTGGGGATTTCGTAAATACGCCGTACCGGCTGGACCCCCAGATTGAACTTCCGGTGACCGGACCGGTTGCAAAAATCAGACAATTGGACGGATCAAACGCGTCGATCCCCTCGGGATTATTTTGATACAGCAGATACGAGGCCAGTCCTTTTCCCCCCAGGTATTTCATTAGAATATCATTGCCGACCGTATCAATCCGGCTGGTTTCATCCGTCAGGTCGATTGTCAGAACTTTTCCGTAAAACCCGTTCATCAGTATCCGCTCCTTAGTGCCTTATCCCAAAAAAGGCTGTCAAAAAAAAAAGATTTTTTTGCCGGATATATTTACCGCCCGCTTCGCTTGAGACGCAGAGGCCGCAGAGGACTGAAACGGCGATATTGGTCTCTGCGATCTCAGTGACTCGAGAGAGCGAAGCGAACGGGCGGTAGAAAACAATACGGTTAAACCCCCAGATACGCATCCCGAATATGGGGATTATCCAGCAGGTCTTTACCGGTACCTTCCATGACGACTCTTCCGTTTTCGATCACATATCCGCGGTCACTGAGGCGCAGGGAATTCATCACGTCCTGTTCCACAAGCAACACCGTCGTCCCCTGGTCCGCTATCTTTTTAATCGTATCAAATATGTCCTTTATCAGAATCGGCGCAAGTCCGAGCGAGGGTTCATCGAGCATCAAAATTTTCGGCCTGGCCATCAACCCGCGTCCAATGGCCACCATCTGCTGTTCCCCTCCGCTGAGCGTGATCGCCAGCTGTGACTGGCGGTCCTCCAAACGGGGAAGCAGGTTATACACATCTTCAAACGACTGGTCCTTGACCGGGTCCGCCCGCAGATTGTAGGCACCCACATCCAGGTTTTCCCTGACGGTCATCAGTGAAAACAACCGGCGTCCCTCAGGCACATGGACGATGCCCCTGTTCACCACCTTTTCCGGAGACAGATTATGAATGGCTTGTTTTTCAAAATTAATTTCGCCGGATCGTGTTTCGATCAGCCCGGATATACATTTGAGAATGGTTGATTTTCCAGCCCCGTTTGCCCCGATGATGCTGACGATTTCCCCCTCGTCAATATGCATGGAAACGTCATACACCACCTGAACGTCTCCATAAAAGATATCAAGATGTCTGACATCAAGTAACGACATAGTCTTCTCCCAGATAGGCTTTAATTACATTTTCATCCCGGGAAACTTCGTCGGGAGTTCCCTCGGCAATTTTTTCGCCAAAATTGATCACGACGATCCAGTCGGACAGCGCCATGACCGCCTTGATAATGTGCTCGATCACAAATACCGTGACACCGCCGGCCCGGATTTCCTGGATAATGTCGATCATTTCTTCGACTTCGGTCGGTCTCAGACCGGCCATGACCTCATCGAGAAGCAACAGTTCGGGTTCGGTCGCCAGGGCTCTTGCCAGTTCCAGCCGCTTTCGGTCGGCAATCGTAAGGTTTTTGGTCAGCAGATCTTTTTTGTCATACAGATGAAGCTTACGCAGCACCTCTATCGAGCGGTCTCTGGCTTCCGACGGCGAAATCGTCCTCAAAAAGCTACCCACCATAACATTGTAGAGCACGGTTCTCTGACCGAACGGCTTGACCAGCTGAAACGTTCTTCCGATTCGTTTTTTGCAGATATCCCAGGGACTTTGACCTGATATATTTTCGTCTTTGAACATAATCTGGCCGGATGAAGGCGGATAGACTCCGGCCACACAATTAAACACGGTTGATTTTCCGGCGCCGTTGGGCCCGATCAAACCGAGAATCTTGCCTTTCTCAATAGACAGATTCATGGAGTTGACCGCCTTCAGTCCGCCGAAATTCTTGGTCAGGTTTTTTATCTCCAGTAATTTCATACGTCGTATGCTCCCTTTGCTTGAGACGCGCCCGTGATTTTGTCCACACACCAGTTATAGAGTCTGGACAAGGGTTCCTGGAGCCCTCTCGGCAAATAAATCATGACAAAAATCAGAATGAGGCCGAAAATTACCAGATGCAGACCCGGCAGAAGCCCGCTGAGATACATCCGGGTAAATTCATTCACCGGCCTGAGCAGTAAAGCGCCCAGCACCGGTCCGATAATGGTGCCCCTGCCCCCGATCAGTGCAATAAATGCGATTTCAAAAGACAGATCCAGCCCCATGATGCCTTTGGGATAAAAATACAACATCAGTTGCGCATAAAACGTCCCGGCCAGAGCGGTCAGAAAACAGCTCAGCGCCATGGCAATCAATTTATATCTTGCGACATTGACTCCCAGTGCTTCAGCCGCTTCCTGTTCTTCACCGCCCGCCGCCAGGTAGTACCCCATCCTGCGCCGTGAAAACACATAGGTGATCAGAAGCACAATGATCAGCATCACCAGCATGATATAATAATAAGGAACTTTGCTTAAAAACTGAAAATTCGAAAACGAATTGCCTTTTAGCGGTATAAGCAGGCCCCGGGGTCCATTGATCAGAAAAGGACCGATGTTCCCGATATTTTCCGTCATGACCCGGATGCCTTCTCCGAAGGCGATGGTAGCCAATGCAAAATAAGCGCCTCGAAGTTTGAGCGTCGGTTTACCGATGATAATGCCCACAACGGCGGCCAGTATCCCCCCGGCAAACATACCAATCCAGGGACTCAGACCATAATGCAGATACAGGGTCGTAGATGTGTATGCTCCGATCCCGACAAACGCTGAATGCCCCAGCGGCAGAACCCCGGCAAACCCGCCCACCAGATTCCAGCAAGTGGTCAGGTAAGCATAAAAAAACAACAGAATTAAAATCTGCAGATAGGCAGGACTGTGCACTGCCACGGGGAGCAGAAATGCGATCACCAAAACGACTATCATCATCAGATAGTTGGTTTTCTCTTTGTTTAAACCGTCCTTCATTTCGGGTGGCCTCCTTTACTACCAGTCCATTTTTGAACCAAACAGCCCTGACGGCTTGAAAAATAAAATTAAAAGAAAGACAGCGTATATGATCGCTTCAGTCCAGGTCGATGCCATGAACTGAGAAAATACAGATTCGATCAAGCCGACAATAATTCCCCCCAACACCGCGCCGTTGATACTGCCCAGCCCACCCAGGACGACGATAATGAATGCTTTGATATCAAATATGACTCCGACGGTCGGAAACACATAATAAAATGGAATCAAAACGCAACCGGCAATTCCGGCCGTGGCCGTACCGATTCCAAACGCGATATTGTAAATCTTGTACTGATTGATGCCCATCAGGCTGGCGGCATCCCGGTCCAGGCTGGCAGCGCGGATGGCCTTGCCCATTCGCGTATATTTCATGAATGCGAAAAGTGCCAGTGCCGTGGCGATGGTAATCAGAAATCCGTAGACTTTGGGGGTTGAAAAAATAAAATCCCCAAGTGCAAACGTGTGGCCCGTGATACCGGTTTTAACGACCCGGTACTCAGCCCCGAACATCATCAGGCTCAGGTTGTCCAGCACGTACCAGACACCCGTTGTCACAATGATAACAGTGACCGGTTCACGAACGTCTCTTTCGGCTTTGAACACCGGTTTGATAACCACCTGCTGCATGAAATATCCGAAAAAAAACAACGCAGGCGTTACAACCACCAGTGCCAGATAGGGATTGAGACCCGTCAATTTGACCATCCAGTAAGCCGCATACATGCCGACCATCAGTATGGAGCCGTGAGCGAAGTTGATAACCTTGATAACCCCGAAAATCAGGGTCAGCCCCAAGGCGGTCAGACCATAAATGGAGCCTATCAACACGCCGTTTATGATTGCCTGGAAAATGATATCCATGTTGACCTCTTTATCCTGCTGACTGCAATAAACATCGAATGGCCCACAGACCCGCCCATTCGACAGATATCCAAGATTGATCCATATGATTCATATGATTCATATGATTCATACCCGCGACGCCCCCTTCAGGGACATCGCGGGCAAACACCTTTTTAACAAAAAATTTCCGGCAAGTTTTCTACGGCATGGGGAATACCGGAGCAAAGCCCTGTCGACGAACGGTTTTCGGCCACACGGTAACCCGTTCCATCTTTCCATCCACTTTCTGAACCTGAACGATGACGATACCGGCATTTTTATTCTGGCCGTTTTCGTCGAATTCAACGGCATCATAGGACACGATCATGCCGGGCCCTTTGTCCAGTTTGGTACCGGCCAGCGCATCCCGGATTTTTTTCGGTTTCAGGGAACCGGCCCGTTCCAGCGCATCGGCAATCACGTACATGGACGCATACGCATCCACGGACTCGCCGGCCAGTTTATAGCCATAGCGTTCCTTGAATTTGGCGTTTTTCTCATCGATTCCCGGTTTGTCGAGATCCGATTCCCACTCCACTTCGTCAAACAGGTACTGAGCGTTTTCAGCGCAGTTTTCCAGAAATTTCGGGTCGGCATGGCCGCCGCCGCTGGCCACGATGGCCTTGGGTTTGACCTTCATTTCCGACATGGTATTGGTCAGCAGAATCGCATCGGACGCATTGGATACCAGCATGATGACATCGGGATTGGTCCGTTTGATTTTCATTACCAGCGGGGTCAGGTCACTGGCCGTGCTGGGATACGGTTCATCCAGAACCACCTTGAAATTGTAATCGGGAGCCATTTTTTTCCAGCCTTCGGCAAAACCGGTGCCCCAGTCGCCGTTTTCATACACCAGAGCCAGGGTTTTCAGGTCCACATTGAATTCCTTTTCCATATCGGCCAGGAAACGAAGCTGATCCCGCGTCCACCAGGAATCCTTGGCGGCGATCCGGAAGGTGTATTTAAACCCGCGTTCCGTAATGGTATCGCGAACCGATACCGGAACAATAAACGGAATGCCGTAGCGTTCGGCGACCTGGGTCGCCGGATAGGTCACCGCGGAATTCCAGCAACCGGTAATCAGGTTGACTTTATTCGTATTGATCAGACGCTCGGCAGCCGTGACCCCGACTGTCGGATCGCCCTTGCTGTCCACGTAAATCATTTCGATTTTCGCGCCGCCGAGAGATTTGATACCTCCAGAGTTGTTAATCTCTTCAACCGCCATCTCCCGTGCATTCTTTCCCTGAACGCCGACGGACGCCGACGGTCCGGAGAGCGGTAAAATATTACCGATCCGAATCACCTTGTCTTTTGCGACTGCATTACCGCCCGTCATCATAAACAACCCGCACACCATCGCCAATCCGACCACCACACTCACTATTTTCCTTGACGTTTGTTTGCTTTTCATCCTCCTCATCCTCCTCATAATGTTTTCCTGTTTTTCTGAACTTCATTCACCATTGAGCCCACACAACTATACACGTATCCATTTGACATGCCGAAAAACGGATGCCGTATGCAAAGCAAAATGGTAATCAATTGAAATTACAAGAATAGCGCTGATTCGCAGGAAACCATTTGTGGCGTCGTTGGCACAAAATAGTCATCCAGCCGTTCAAAAACTACATCGTTGTAGTTTTATCGATCTGTCCCAATGCCTCGACAAAAATTAATTGTACCGTTGTTACGCGGGATGCTTGTTCGCCTTCAATGCGTATCACAGCGTGCATACTTGATGTATGCGCGCTGTGATGCGACGCGGAAAACAAACAAAAAGCCAAGTAAGACTTGGTGTAATTAATTTTTACCGCGGCCCATATCCTGCATATCGTTGTCAGTTAGAAATCGGAGCCCTGCCCGGCTCCCGGAATCCGGCTACGTTGGTGGTTATGACCTGACATTTTTTTAGATCGTGCTGCCTGCTCATTTCGAGCAGACAGCATTCGTACGTGAAGATATTGGATCCTGTCGGCCTCTGTTGCTCATATATAGACGCAACGGCCTTTTAAACCGATATCCATCCGGAAATATCAGTTTTTTATCTTTTCTGCGTTTGCCCTGAAGAATGAAAATTTCATTCCCGTCGGGAGGGCAGGCTCAGATTCCAATCCTCAAAATACGCTGATGTATTTATAGATAAAATCCTTGCCCTTCCTGAATTTGAAAAAACCATCCTGTTTATGGATGGATACCCGCTATATGCCTGAACCCGTCTTCCAGAATCGCCATGCCTTTTTCCAGTTCTTCGTCGGTGATCACCAAAGGCATCAGCGTGCGGATAACATTTCCGAAATTTCCGCAGGACAGCAGAATCAGACCGTTTTCAGAACAGTACTTCGTCAGGGCCTTTGCCTCCGTGCCGGCAGGTTCCTTGGTTTCGCGATCCCGGACCAGTTCAAGGGCCAGCATCGGGCCTTTTCCGCGAACATCGCCGATGATTTCGTATTCTTTCTGCAGATCTTCAAAACGAACCCTGAGCTTTTCTCCCAGTTTCCGAGCCCTCTCCAGCAGGTTTTCCTGTTCGAAAACTTCCATGACTGCCAGTCCTGCGGCACACGCTACCGGATTTCCGCCATAGGTACCACCGATTCCACCCGCATGAACCGAATCAATGATATTTTTTTTCGCCACAACGGCACTCAACGGCATACCGGCCGCAATGCTCTTGGCCGCAGTTACCATATCCGGTTTGACATTCCAGTGCTCGATGGCAAACATTTTTCCGGTGCGCCCCATACCGGATTGAATCTCGTCGGATACAAAAAGAATACCGTTTTCTTCACAGATTTTTTTCAGTTTGACGAAATACTCCGGCGGAGGTGTAATAAAGCCTCCCTCTCCCTGAACCGGCTCGACAATCAACGCCGCCACGTTCTCCGGGGCCACATTGCCGATAAAATACTCATTCAGGTAATCTGCGCACGCCGTGCCGCAATCAGGGTACTTGAGGCCAAAGGGGCACCGGTAACAATAGGCATACGGCACGTGATAGATTTCAGAGGCAAACGGTCCAAAACCGAATTTATAGGGTTTCACTTTACTGGTCATGCTCATGGTCAGCAGGGTCCGGCCGTGGAAGCAATTATTGAACGCCAGAATCGCCTGACGCCCGGTATGGTAGCGGGCGATCTTGACCGCGTTTTCTACGGCCTCTGCACCGGAGTTGATAAAAACGACCGAGGCTGGGCCGGGAACCGGAGCCGCGTTGCACAATTTATCCGCCAACGTCACGACCGGTTCATACGGCAGAACCATAAAACAGGTATGAGTGAATCTTTCAGCCTGTTCCCTGATGGCCTGTACGACCCGGGGATGTGAATGCCCGACGTTCATGACACCGATACCGCCGGAGAAATCGATATATTCACGCCCTTCCACATCTACAATTGTCGCACTTTTTGCCGAAGCCACATAACAGGAATTTCCACTGGCAAACCCACTGGCCAACACGCTTTGTCTTTTTTCAGCTAATTTGTCATTCGTTACAGAGTCGCTCATCATAGTCTCCCACTAGATTTCGTGTTAAAATTACAAATCCAGAGATAAAAAAGCAAATAGCATACCATGAACGACTCGATATTCCTTAACGCGCTGTTTATATTCAATTATTTTTTTCAGTACGCAGATTGCGATTCAATTCAGAATCAACTGATTCTGACAACCCATTGAAATAAATCTAATAATTAATGATTCGTTTTTGCATCATTAGGAGTGAAATTAAGTTCACAGTTTTCACACCGGTTTTCAGCCATTTTTTGATACAAATTTGTATCAAAAAATGAATTGTCCGACCATCCCATGCCTGAATCACGACAAGCCGAATTTTTTCATTTTTCTCACAACGGACGGTTGGCTGATTTTTAAAAAGTCAGCCATATCCCGAGTCGTTCTGCAACACGATCTGGCTTTTTTCAACAGCTCTTTTTCAACGGCTTGAAGCTCATCGGTCAAACTGAACCGATCCTTTCCGGTCAAATGGGATTTTCCGGTTTTCTCCGATATTGTATTCAGGATGAAGTCATCCAGCGAGTCCCCATCACTCATGACGACCGCTTTCTTGAGTATATTTTTCAGTTCCCGGACATTTCCCGGAAATGGATAAGATTGAAATGCCTGCAACACACGAGGAGAAATCGAACGATTTAATTTATAGGTGGTATTATATTTTCTTAAAAAATGATTCACCAGCTCATACAAATAATCAGATCGCTCCCGAAGCGGCGGAATTCGAATCGTAAACGTATTAAGCCGATAAAACAGATCCTGGCGAAATTTCTTCTGTTTCGCCAGTGTTTCAAGATCCCGGTTCGTTGCGGCGATGATCATGCAATCCACTTTTCGGGGCCTTATGCCTCCCAGGTGCATGATTTCATGGTCATCCAGATACTTCAGAAGTTTTGCCTGAAGCGGCAGAGGCAGATCGCCGATTTCATCCAGAAAAAGCGTTCCCTTGTGCGCCAGCTCAAACAGTCCCACTTTTCCCTGCTCGTTCGCACCGGTAAACGCCCCTTTTTCATAGCCGAACAACTCGGCTTCCAATAGATTTTCCGGCAATGCCGCACAATTGATCTGGATGAACGGCTTTTTATTTCGCCTGCTGTTCTGGTGAATGAACCGGGTCAGCAATCCCTTTCCCGTACCGGACTCCCCTAAAATCAATAAATTGGAAGCCTCGATGCGGGCCAGCTTCAAAGCGATCCGCAACACCTGACGCATTTGTTCGCTTTCCGCGATAATTTCGGTATCTTTCAACTCCAGCAGATTGAGTTCGGTCAACTCATCACGAATTTTCTCTGTTTCCATCCGGGATTGTTCGAGCTGTTTTTTCGTAGCGTTGAGTTCCGTCATATCACGTTCATTGACCACCACCAGTGCGATGCTTCCATCTTCATCAAACACCGGAGTTCCGGTTACCAGAAGCTGTTTTTGAGTGCGTTGGACATACTGAACCATGCTGAGCGTCCGGCCGTATTCCAGCACTTTGGATGTAACGGACTGATCGATTATTTTTTCTTTTTTAACAAGGTCCCTGACGTAAGCCCCTCTGTATTTATCCAGAGTAATGCCGTTAAGGGCCTCCGATGCCTTGTTGCAATTGATGATCCGTCCCTCACCGTTGCACACCCAGATTCCGTCAGATGAGGATTGAAACACAGCATTGAGTTCCCGATTCAAATTTCGATAGGCTTCCAGTTCCCGGTCCTTATTCTGAGCGTCCGGCAGCGGACTGAAAGCAAATACCGCTCCAACCACGTTTCCGTCGTGAATGACGGGATTTACCTGGACTAGCAATGTCACATTTTCATCGATTATTTCCCGACTGTGTTTGGCTTTCTTTTCTTTCAGACAGTTTATTAAAAGTAATCCGGTAAAGGGAAGAATATCGGCAATCTGGATGGAATAATTTTCGAAATGGGGTGGAATCTTGAATTTATCCTGAGCAAACCGATTGGCATAACAGATACAACCTTTAATATCGGTCACCACGAGGGCATAATTCAACGAATCAACAATCAGATCCAGAGAAAAACGAACACTCAACCATCACCTCATTTCAAAAAAAGAGCAATTTTACGGTATGCGGCCTTATCGTCAGCTATTGCCTCACCGCATCAATAATCAGCTATTTAAAAGATGGTGAATTAAATGTCGTGTAATATAACAAGGAACCGTCGATCTTTTCAAATATATTCTTTAAAAAAATTATATTCAGATCGTGAACGTCAGATAAATTCAGAGGCCAACGCCCCCGTCCCGGGGCTCTGTGATCTCAGCGTCTCGAGCGAAGCGGGCGGTGTTTATCTAAACCCTGACTTAACTCGCAGACATCGGGCTTGATTATATCTTCGGCCACGTTTGTTGCAGGGAACGGGCGGGACTCCGCAGTTAAATTTACGCAAAAATGGCCGACGTCAGGACCAAGCCCCAAACATCTGGTAAGCTACCGTTTGAATCACAGCCCACACCAGTATTCCGGACATTCCGATCAGAACAACAGCGGCAAGGAATCGATGTACGGGATTTTCCGGTCGTTTCTCTTGGTATCCCATCATCATTCCCAGTAAAACTCCGGCGATAAAACCGCCGACATGTCCCCAATTATTGATGCCCGGAAGCAGCAAGCCGATCACTAATATGCTGACGGCCCATCCGCCGACCTGCTTGAAAATCATCCGGCCGTAATCGCCCCCCCGGCTCTTTCCATAATAAACGGCAGAACCGATGAGACCGCAGACAGCGGCCGATGCACCCAGGGTCAGCGGCACCCCGGCCATATAGGATACCCAGAATCCGAATACCCCGCTCAGATGATACAACATCACCATGCGACCGGTGCCGAATTCCCGGCTCACGAGCGATTCAATCTGACGAAAGGCAATCAGATTGAACATCAGGTGAAAAATTCCACCATGGAGATAATTGGCCGATGCCAGGGTCCACCACCGATGAAAGCGATCGATGGGCAGGGTACCGGTGGCTCCCAGCAGCAGCAGATTTTCACGGGGCGGAGACAACACGACCAGAGGATCGAAATGAAACCCGGATGCCCGGGGATAGATGATCAGGGAAATCAGGTACATGATCACATTGGCGGCGATGATCCATCGCACATAGCCGCCGGTGCTCCTTAAAGAACGAACCACACGATGCTGTTTCCACCAGGCGCCGGGATTTGACAGCCCGCAGTGAGGGCATCGGGTTTCATCGCTGCTGACCAGCCGGTTGCACTTCGGACACAGAACGGCCCGTTTTTCAGGCGGTTGATTCATTGTCTCTGCCTTTCATTTTCGGCTCAACTTTTCTTTCATGACGCAGGAAACGCCCCGGCCCTCGCGAGTGGGCCCATAGCACAGGTTGTCCGACAGGCATTCCGCCGGACGGGTATCGCCTGATTCCCATCGCCGGATCAAATCCGGCTCACAGATCAATGGACGGGACATGGCAATATAATTCGCGGTTTTCTCTTCAACGAGTTTTTCGGCAACTTCAAAGGACCGAATACCCCCGACCAGTATCAGCGGGACATTTATCCGCTCTTTGAAGCGTGCGGCTTCATCCCGGTAATATACCTCATTCTCCGGCTGGAGGCGTCCGGGTCTCGAAAATCTTAAATCCCCGGATCGCGTAGTTCCTCCGCTCATTTCAACGGCATCGACACCCTCTGTCTCAAGCATTTCGGCCACCCGGATCATATCGTCAAAACAGAACCCGTCGTCCAGGAAATCCTGACTGTTGAGTTTGACAATGACCGGATACCGCTCACCCACGAGAGTCCGTATGCTTCGATACACCTCCATCACGAGTCGCGCTCGGTTTTCTATACTTCCGCCATACGCATCCCGGCGTGTGTTGTAAAACGGCGACAGAAACTGATTGAGAAAATACCCGTGAGCGGCGTGAATCTGGATTCCGTCAAAACCCGATTCCAAGGCACGGCGCGCGGCATCCTCAAACGACCGGATAATATCCCGGATATCTTCAAGGCTCATCTCCCGGGCCGTTTGACCGGACATTCCCTTGAACGGTGACGGTCCGACAGGCTCGAGCCCGGACAGCGCAGCAGCCGCTTCATCGCCGGCATGCGCCAGCTGCATCATGATTTTTCCGCCTTCGGCATGCACGGCATCCGTCATTTGTTTGAGTCCTTCGATCTGGCGGTCGGCATATACGCCCAGCTGGCGCGGTCCCGCCTGCCCGTCCCGACGGACATAGGCATGACCGGAAATGATCAGCCCGACCTTTCCCCGGGCCAGCTGTGCCATATACTCTATCAACTGCTTCGTGCAGGTCCCGTCTTCGGCGGCAAGCCCCTCCCAGGTAGCGGATCGGACAAACCGATTGGAGAGCTTCAGCGAATTGATGGTCGATGCTTCAAACAATACGGACATGATGCTCCTTTCTTTATTGGGGCCTGGTTCTAACTTCGGCCATATTTTCGTAAATTTAACTGCTGCGTCCCGCCCGTTCCCGGCGTACGACGTTGCGTGATCCGGGGAAGCCGGGAACGGGCGGGACGCAGCCTGCAACAACGTGACCGAAGATATAATCAAGCCCCTTTATTGTTGTAAGGGGATATCCCATTTTTTCATATACTTCCATACAGCCGTACGACTGACGCCCAGACGGCGGGCCGTTTCGGCCTTGTTCCAGCCGCATTCGCCCAGAAGCTCGAGCAGGGTGTTACGGGTCAGACTCGATGAAGACATGCAGACAATCGATTGGCCGAACGGTTTTGGACCATATCGGAATCCACTGTTCACCTCCCGGATTTCAAGCGGCAGATCCCTGGCATCGATTCGGTTTCTATTGCACAATACAAAGGCATGTTCAACCGCGTTTTCCAATTCCCGGACGTTTCCGGGCCACGAATAATCCATGAGCAGGCGCATGGCAGCGGGTGTGCAGGCCTCGATTCGCTTACCGGTTTTTTGATTCAGTCCGGCGATGAAATGATCGACCAGCAGCGGGATGTCTTCTTTTCGGTCCCTTAACGGCGGAATATGAATCGGAAACACTTTCAGCCGGTAGTAGAGGTCCTCTCGAAACCGCTCCTCCCGAACCAGCTGCAGCAGGTCCTGATGGGTTGCTGCAATAATGCGGATATCGACCGGTCGTTTTATGGACTCCCCCACCCGTTCAATTTCGCGTTCCTGCAACACACGCAGCAGCTTGATCTGAATATAGGGACTGATTTCTCCGATCTCATCCAGAAACACCGTTCCCCCGTCGGCCTCCTCGAATCGTCCGGCCCGATCCCTGGAGGCTCCTGTAAACGCCCCCCTGACATGACCGAACAACTCGCTTTCCAGCAATGATTCGGACAGGGCCGAACAATTGACGGTGATCATCGGCCCTGCACTGTTGGAACCGGAATAATGAATAGCGCCGGCCACCAGTTCCTTTCCGGTACCGCTTTCCCCGTGAATCAACACCGTGGCGCGGCTGGATGCCGCCGCCTGTATCGCCTCGTATACCTGCTGCATGGGCCCGCTTTTCCCGATAATATTTTCAAACCGATACATTTCTCCCAGGCGCCGTTTGACTTCTTCCACTTTTTTTCGTGCTGTTTTCAGATCGGTAATATCGGTCAGGGTTTCCACGATGCCGATCATTTCGCCCTGCTCGTTTTTGACCAGCCGGGCATTTTTAATGACCGGCACATCATAACCGTCCTTATGGCGCAGCAGGCACTCTTTCAGTTCCACATAGCCGCATTCAATCAGTTTGCAGTGCTCAAAATCACAGGGGCAGTCCGCCTGAAAACACTTACTGAAGCTGAGAATAGAACATTTTTTTCCGATAGCCTCCCGGTCGGTGTAACCGGTAATCCGTTCCATGGATCGATTCCACGACGTGATGCGCCCCATGGAATCCAGAGTAAACACCCCCTCGGCCATGGCATCGATGATCTGCTCGGCAAACCGGTGGTCCCATTCGCGTTTTATGTCTTTCATTTCACCCCTCCCATTAACGGACAGAATATGCCCTTCCCTTTCGGGAGATCTGTTTACGGTCCGTTGCCGTAACGTTACTATAACGTTACCCGATTGGCAAGTAACGTTGTTTTCTTTCGACGACTCTCGGCAACCGTTCTGATCAGGATTTGAATTGCCATATATTTTCGATTAGTTAAAAGCGTTCAGGACAGATTTGAGCCATCCGTGACCTTCATGTTTTTTCATGGCATGCATCTTGAAACAATTGGGCTTGGTTATATCTTCGGCCACGTTGTTGCAGGCTCCGTCCCGTCCATTCCCGACGTCGACGGCGCGATCCGGGGGATGCCGGGAACGGAGGGGACTTCGCAGTTAAATTTATGAAAATATGGCCGACGTTAGAACCAAGCCCAAACAATTTTTTACAGCAAGTGCAGATTCACATCCATTCAACCATTACAACAAAGGGGGAAAACCCTATGAACAGACAGACAAAAATCGTTGTTATCGGCGGATCCGCCGCCGGGCCCAAAGCCGCCGCAAAAGCCAGACGCCTGGATCATGATGCCGAGATTACCATCATCCAGAAAGACAAAGATCTTTCCATGGCCTCCTGCGGTTACCCATATTATGTAAAAGGGGATTTTAACGACCGCAACAGCCTGATCGCCACGCCTTATGGAATGGTCCGTGATCCGGATTTTTTTCGAAAAACAAAGGGAATTCACGCGCTCATCGAAACCGAGGTCACACGCATTCACAAAGAATCTCGCACCATCGACTGCAAAGATCTGCGGACCGGAAACACCTCAACCGTCGACTACGACAAACTGATCATCGCCACCGGGGCCAGTCCCAAACTGCCCCCCATTCCGGGCAACCGGATCAACGGAATCACCACTCTTCATTCCATGCCCGATGTGGACTTTCTTCGAAATGCCCGGGACCGCGGTACCGTCAAAAACGCCGTGGTGATCGGCGGCGGACTGATCGGTATCGAAGTCTGCGAGGCGCTTCAGGAATCGGGCATCAATGTGACCGTTGTCGAAATGCTGCCCCAGGTGCTCACATTTCTGGACTGGGAACTCGCTAAACTGGTTGAAAATCACGTTCACAGTAAAACCGCAAAAGTCATTACGGATCTCGCGGTGTCCGAATTCGTCGGAAACGGCAAGCTGGACGCCGTAAAACTGCAGGATGGAACCACCCTGCCGTGCGATCTGGCCGTGGTGGCCATCGGTGTCAGCCCGAACATCCAACCGGCCCGGGAGTCCGGCCTGAAAATCGGCAAACTGGGAGGAATAGAGGTCAACCAGCACATGCAGACCTCCGATCCGGACATTTACGCTGTCGGCGACTGCGTCGAGGTACCGCATCGTGTTTCCGGAAAAAGCACCCTCACGCCGCTCGGTGACCTGGCAAATCTCCAGGGACGCGTTGCAGGTGAAAACGCGGTTCTGGGCAATACGGTCACCTTCCCGGGAACCATTCAAACCGGCATCTGCAAGGTATTTGATTTCTCGGCCGGTTCAACCGGTCTGTCCGAAGCCAGGGCCAGGGATGCCGGATTTGATGCTGTTTCCATCATCAGCGCCGGGCCGGACAAACCGGCTTTCATGAATGGAAAGCCCCTGATCACCAAAATGGTCGCCGACAGGGCGACCGGAAAAATTCTGGGCGTTCAGTGCGTAGGCATGGGGGATGTCAGCAAACAGATCGCCCAGACCGCCATGGCCATTCAGGGAAATCTGACGGTGGAAGATGTATCCAATGCGGACCTGCCCTATGCGCCCCCGTTTACTCTGGCAATCGACAATTTGATCGCCGTTGCCCATATCCTCGGCAATAAAATGAAAGGCCGTCTGCAGACAATTGCCGCCGTGGATGTCAAGAAGAAAGTCGACAGGGGGGAAGCGCCTTTCATCATGGACATTCGGGAGCCTCATGAGCATAAAATGATGCGTATCGGCATCGGGGAAATCCTCATCCCCTATGCAGAGGTTCGAGACCGTCTTCATGAACTGCCCGCGGATAAAAATAAAGAAATCATCTGCTACTGCAAGGTATCCCTTCGGGGGTATGAAACCTCGCTGCTGCTGAAAGCCAACGGATGGACCAACGTTAAAGTCATGGAAGGCGGCATCCTGGCATGGCCGTTTGCCCGGGGAAAATAATTTCCATCATCCTTTCTCGCTGCAGGCCGGTCCCGTTCGGGGGCCGGCCTTTTCCCTGCCTCCTCATTGCCCTCATGAGAGCAAATCAGTTACCCTGTTGAAGTTCTGAAACATTTCATTTGTTTTTTAACGCCCTTCGCTTCGCTCTCTCGAGGTACAGAGAACGCAGAGACCGGAATCGCTGTTTCGGGGCCCTGCGTCCTCTGCGTCTCGAGCGAAGCGGGCGGTAAATATTTTGATAAAAAATTGCGATATAAATTTCAGTAGCGTTTGCAGTGCATATTATGATATTATGCGGCAAGCATGATCTGCCAATTCAATAAAATTTTTGAAAGGAGAAAATTATGGCTACTGGTTGGGCTCGTGAGGGGGCGGTTCAGGAACAAATAGACGCCAGTGTGGAAGACGCGGTAAAGCTGGCCAGAAGTCGGCTGCCTGAAGGCGAGAGCTTAACTCATTGTGAGGAATGCGAATGCGTTATTCCGGAGGCTCGCCGCAAAGCGATCCCCGGAGTTCGCCTATGCGTCCAATGCCAGTCAAAGCTGGAAAAGCAGCAGAAGGCAACATTCTCCGGCATCAATCGACGCGGCAGCAAAGACAGTCAGCTGAAATAACCTGCCACTTTAAATTCATCTATTCTGTATCCACGTCCGCACCCGCCGGCAGGCGATGTTTTGGACATGGATTCGAAAGGAATAAAAAAACAGAGCATGAAAACATGGCCGGTACCCCACAGTTTCTCAATGAAATTACCTGAAAAAGATGCGCCGGGCGCCTTCTGGAAAAATCGAATCGATCGGCATCATTGCGGAGTGGATATTTACGCGCCCGTAAGCAGCGAAGTGCTTGCCGTTGAATGCGGAGAAGTAATCGACTGCGGCATATTTACTTCACCGGATTCAGTGCCGTATTGGAACACGACCTATTTCGTCGTGGTAAAGCAT
>Ga0272441_10000856_pt1 | contig 66915 bp, 59 predicted proteins | sample SSMProp6N_FD_193582 | JGI IMG/M metagenome (GOLD analysis project Ga0272441, IMG submission 193582) | Marine sediment archaeal communities from Little Sippewissett salt marsh, Falmouth, MA, United States - SSM-Prop-6N | ecosystem: Environmental > Aquatic > Marine > Wetlands > Sediment ... | reverse complement strand
ATATTCGATGACATCCCCGGCGTTGACCGCATAGTCTGCACGGGTGACCGGTTGGCCACGCACCTGAACCATTCGGTATTTCAGCATCTTGCGGATGTGTGTTTTGGAAGCCGACCCGAACGCTTCGACCAACAGGTCGACAATCGGACCGTCTTTTTGCACTGTGATTTTCATGGGTGAACTGGTATTTTCAATTGGTCTGCGGCTTATCAGGAATCTGATCTTGATCTACCGCGGTATACGTGTTGCTGCACTTTTTTTCAACCTGGAGAACGATTTGGATGATCACCTCATCGTTGAGGGGCTTTGATCTGACATATTTCAGCAAAGAGCGAAACTGTTTCGGATTGATCACAGGTATACCATCCGGTGAGGTGCGTTTGACGTACCATCCCGGCAATGCGACGATGGCCATGACCATCACCGACTCGCCCGCGGTGCTGCTGATCCAGTTTGAAAGCCAGGATGCCTGCCGTTCGGCCTGTTTGATGGTATTGATATCTGTTCCATGGGGGTAAATGAGTGCCCTTCCGTTGTATTCGACAATTGCACCAAGGCTTTGCCCCCTGGTCGTCGGCCGTGACCGGGCCTTTGTTTCGACGCCGAAGACACCTTTTGGGCCGACGACGATGTGGTCGATTCTGAAGTCGTCGGCTTGAAAATCATGATAGACGCAATAGCCTTCCAGCATCAGCCGGTTGAGCTCCTGTCCGACCGATACCTCTCCTTCGTATTCGATCCGGATATTCCGACGTTCTTCCAAATGCCGGCGCCATCTGGTTATAAAAAATACGGTCAAACCGATACAAGGCAGCCCGATAATCAATGATCCCTCGAGGCTGATAGTTTTGCGGCCAAAATAGAGATAGGACAGATAGAAGGCGTACAAAAGGAGCGGGGTCAGCAGGAGATAGACGAGATGGGCGTCGACTTTTTGATCCAACTCACCGAGTCTCGCCAAAAGTGACTGTCCGGGAGACCGCAGCGCACTTTGGACAAGTGGATTCCGCCTCACCCTGGCATGTTGGTATACAGTGAAAACCTTTACCGAACCGAGTGCAACACCAAACAGGCCCAAGATAATCAAGGCGGGCAAATTGTCATAAATAATCTGCACGGCTTTCTCCAATTTCCAGCAGAGGTATTCATGGTTATAAGCTTTTTCGTTTTAAACTAGTTAGGCTATCATTTTTTATTGCGGTACTCAATGGTTTGGTATCGGATGGAGCCCAATAATGGAATTCACCGGATACGCTTGCGCCCACCCGCGAATTGAAAAGATTGACAACCCGATCGAAAATTTTATATGAATGTCATTGTATTTTTGAATAATGTTTCGATGAAACGGAGTCGGCTGACACGCTTACAATTGAACATCCTGAAAATTCGTCGCAGGAACGGCCGGAAGTCACACTTTGTTTTCGATCCGGAGCCGGTTCAATAGCACAAGGTCTAAGAAACCAAGGAATCGCATGGCGGCATACCCGTCTACATTACATAAAGGCTTGTAGCGAGACGGACTGAACGCACGCCGTAGCCTCACAACATCCGGCCCTGCTTCCAATGACAAGGCCGAAAGAAAAGACCAATTACGGGAGGTCAATCACCAATGAGGCGATTCCTTGAATTCGCAAGGAGAGAAATCCAATGAATTCGGACAGTCATACGAAATTTGCCGGGATAGCTTCCCTTTTCGAGTCGAAGGAGATCAAAAGATTTTTTAAGAATTATCTTTTTGCGATTTGCCTCCTCGAAACCCTCATTTTTTTCATCAGCCTGTTTTGCCTGCTGGAACCCTTCAGCATGAATTTCCCCTGGCGGTATTATCTTCTGGCTTCCTTTCTGACCCCGGTTGTCATGACCTTTTTATTGGGCTTGATCGTCAAGGCGTTTAACGTTTTCTTCATCGAAAGCGGTTCTGAATCGCAGACAACTTCTGAAGCTGCCGACCAGAGTGCCCAACGGGGTGGCACATTTGCCAAGCTGAATTCTTCGTTGAGTTTTCTTCGCCAGGCGCCTTTTCTTCTGAGTCTCCTCTTTCTGATCGTCGGTGCGATCATTTTTTCCCAGATCGATCATATCTTCGCCGTTATTGGGGCTGTCGGTGAAAAAGCGGTGTTGTATATCCTCATCACCCTCGGAGTGTTGTTTCTCGTTTTCACAATTTTCGCTTTTGTCTGGCTCATCTTGAAGTTCAAACTCGAAAAGGTGAAATACCAAACCGATCACAAACGCGAGGTGATGCTTCAACTGGGAATGTTTCTGACCGACGACGATCGGCTCATCAGCCATGAAGGTCAGATCATATCGTTGGAAAACAAGAAGCAAATCCCCAATATAGAGGTCAACACTCGACCGGCAGTCGAGTCTCAAAAACAGGCCGCTCTCTAAGGGTTCACGAAAAATTAAGTTGGTGATTTTGGGCGTTGAGGCATTCGGCCGACAAGGCGTAAAATTGCAGGAATATCTGGATATTCCGAGTTTTCGCAACGGCAGCCAGACGGGATGGATCGGCGTTCAGGATGTGATGTTATTTTTGAGTGGGCTCTCAACACCCCCGTATTCTTCTCTCAGCTCGATTCTGCTCCCTCGATCTGGATCACGGCAAGGAAATTGTGTCGCGCACATTCCCGGTTTCATCCGTTATGACGATTCTACCGTAGTCGCCTTTGGGCAGCGCAACTATGAGACAGGGGCTGGTCAATACCTGGATGACGATTGTGCCGGGTGCCGGTTCGATCCAACGCAGCTGGATGAGGGCCTCCCCGGCGCCAACGTGTGCATAAGGATCAGCCAGCTCGATCCCGTAGCCGCCGGTGGGCTTTTGGCCCATCTGAATGGTGACGACATGGTCCGTATCGAAGTCGGCTGCCGGCGTCGGGGGTAACTGACCGAGCATCCGCCCTTTCGTCTCGGTCAAAATCCGCTTCAACTGGTCTGAACCGGTCACGAGGGTCACCGACGGGGCCGGCCGGTTTCCACCGCAGAGGTCATCCTGGTGCAGAATCCGCAGTGGGATGCGTTTGCCTTCGGCGCTGTCGACGCCCGGCGTGCGCCCGCAGGCGCAAAAGGCGCAACACATCAAAAACAGAAGCTTGAGCGGCAATTTCGGCATCGATTCTCCGTCGATTCAGAATGCGGGAATAAACTCCGGACTCCGCCCCGGTTCGGCAGCCTGGCGCGACTGTGCGCTCAAAATCGGATTGAAACCCACACCGAAATCGAGTCCGCTCAGGTTTTGGTCGACCTGCAGCGTTACCGGCTCGACCAGCGAGAGGTAAGCGCCGTTGACCTCCCCGGCATCACCAATTAAGGCATCATTGTCCAGGTTCGTCCCGGCAAAGATCAGGTAGCGGCCTGCGGCAACGCCGGGAAAGCTGAATCGACATATGCCGGCTTCGGAGGTGACGGGCTGCCGGTAAACCGTTTCGAAGGAGTCCGGATCGATCAGCTGTACATACAGAGTGCCGTCGACGACATCGGCGACGTCGGCCACCTGCATGACGACGGGAACCTCTACGATGTTGTTCTCGGACGCAAAGGTAATCGTCGCCTCATACTCTCCCGGATCGAGACCGGTTCGATCGGCCTGGACACGGTATTGCGCCGGGAAGTCTCCGATCTCGCCGGCGCCCGGATTGATCTCGTCGATCACCAACCAATTCACGTCAGAACCGACGGATTGGACGGTGATCGGATCGTTTCTATCTTTATCGACCGTCAGATCGAAGCTGGACAGCGTGGTGCCGAAAAAGATACTGCCCTCCGGTTCCACCGTCAAAAGGGTGGGGGTGACGACCTGCATGGAAACGGGAACCGTTACCGTGTTGCTGTCGGACTCAATCGTGATCGTGGCCCCGTATATTCCTGGAGCCAGACCGGTTCGATCGACCTGAACGCTGTACTGAACCGGAAAGTCACCGTCGCCGGCAGCCGGATCTTTTGCGGTGCTGAGCCACGCAGCGTCGTCACTGACGGATAGAATGGCGAGTGAACCGGGGCCGATTTTATCGACCGTGAGATCGGCGCTGGACAGCTCGGTACCGAAAGCGAGGCTGGTCGGACTCACCGTCAATTCGGCGGGTAAAGTGGGTGGTGCGGCCACCGTCATAGTTACAGGGACCGCGACGGTATTGTTGTCGGACTCAAAGGAGATCGTTGCCCCGTAGTCTCCCGGAGCCAGACCGGTTCGATCGACCTGAACGCTGTACTGAACCGGAAAGTCACCGTCGCCGGCAGCCGGATCTTTTGCGGTGCTGAGCCACGCCGCGTCGTCGCTGACGGATAGAACGGCCAGCGGACCGGGGCCGATTTTATCGGCCGTGAGATCGGCGCTGGACAGCTCGGTACCGAAATCGAGGCTGGCCGGGCTCACCGTCAAGAGGGCAGGCGCAGCGGCCAGGACGGCTTTCTGGGCGTCGATCAGTCCAAAACCGTAGAGATCATCGCGGCCCGCGTCGCCCAGGTCCCGGGTGATGCTGCCGCCGACCAGCAAATCGTCCAGGTCGTCCGGTGTCAGCCCCGGATTGACGGCCTTCATCAAGGCAATGACGCCGGAAACGTGCGGCGCGGACATGGAGGTCCCCTCCAGGAAGCTGTAGCCGTAGTTCAGGTTTCTGTCTAAATCCATGGAGGCAGCGGTGCTCAGAACACCATCTCCGTTCCCGTCGCCGTTCAAGTCGACGGAAAGATCGCCGCCCGGTGCGGCCAGATCGACATATGAACCGTAGTTCGAATACCAGGCCGGCTGTTCGTTGATGTCCACGGCGCTCACGGCCAAGACCCCGTCGTAGGCGGCCGGATACATGGGTTGGCCGGAGGCACCGTTGCCGGCCGCGGCCACGATGATGATGCCCGCGGCGCGCACCTCGTCATAGACAATCTGCTCTAAAAAGGAATAAACGCTGCCGGAAAGGCTCAGGTTGATGATATCGGCCTTTGGGGACGGCACTGTCCCGGAATCGTTTTCGAGCCCCGCCGCGTAGCGCACCGCCTGCATGATGTCGTAGTTCGTGCCAACGCCGTAATAGCCGAGATATTGGCCGAGAGCCCTGACCGGCATGATGCGCGTGTTCCAACCGGCGCCGGCAACCCCTAAACTGTTGTCCGTCTGCGCGGCGATGGTGCCGGCCACGTGGCTGCCATGGAATGTACTCGATCCGGGGTTCTGGGCCCCGGTGTCACTCGGGTCGGGGTCGAGGCCGTCACCATCCAGCGCTCTGTCGGCGTCGCTGACGAAGTCATAGCCCGTCGCGGTCAATCGGCCGCTCAAATCAGGATGATCGAACAATATTCCCGTGTCGATGACGGCCGCAATCACGTCGGGTTCGCCGGTGGTCGTATCCCAGGCCTCAGGCAGGTTGATCAAGGGATAGTGCCACTGCCGAACGAAAAATTCATCGGATGGCGACCGCTGCTGCCGACGGATATAGTTGGGCTCGGCATAGGCCACGTCGGCGCGGTTACGCAACTCAGTGATGGCCGTGAGCGTTTCTAGTTTACGCTGCAGCTCGGGATCCAGGGCCAGCGGGGAATCCGACCCGGGCGTCAGGGATAGACGGCTCCTCGCCTGAGCTTTCGCGCTCGCCCCGCTCAAGCCGAACAGCATCGCCCGGCCCGGTTGACCGGCTTTGGGCGTCAATCCCGTTGGCGTCATCCCGGCCGAGGTCAACCCGGCGCTGATGGCCCTGCCGCCCGCATCTTTGAAGCCGACGATCACTTCACCGGGTACGAAATCGTTCTCGACGGCAAACGCGTCGGCCTGAAGACCCGCCGTGGCGGCGGTGATGTTCAGCGTGTAGTTGGAAGCGCCGCTCACGGCGCGGACCTCGATGAAATATGTCCCGGGAAAACCAACCCGGATAAATTCTACCGCCTCGGACGTGCTCGTCGACGACGCAACGGGTGAATCGAAATCCTGGTCCATGTAAAGAAAAAGATCGATGTTGCTGCCCGACTCGGCGGTGTTCAGGGTAATCGTCTGGCCCGCCGTCAGGTCGACCACGAAATAGTCGCTGATATCACCCGTGGCAAACGAGCGACCGTCTGTCCCCTGCCCCGGCTGATTCACGTAGCCGCCGACGGTAACCAACCTGGAAACCCGTTGAACCAGATCCAGATCGATTAAGCCCGTCGCCGAATCGATTAAGTCGTTGGATGCATACGGCGCCGCCGGATCATTGACGTCGCTGTCAATGGCGGTATTGGCGGCAACCGTTATCTCTCCGCTCACAGCAAAGGCCGCCGTGCCGGTACCGGCGACACCGCTAATGCCGCCGTCACCACCACCGCCGCCGCAAGCCATGAGAAAAAAGCCGGCGCATGCCAACAAAACCGCATAGGCAACCAAGATTGTCCACGATCGGGGGAAGACGGAGGTTTGCATGGAATACCCGTTCCTTTCTGATGTCGGATAATGCGGATGTGAATCAGGATATCGTTAAAGCTAATTTTCGGATCTCTTCGAGGCAGGTTTTATTTTCAATGTGCCGTCATTGTGCCTGTTGACGCGCAGCATGCTTCTGAGGTGGAAGAGATTGGCACGGGATCATAGGGTGTTCCGCTCAGCCGAGATACGAAAATGGTCACCTATAAGCGATCTCACGGTTTTTTGCAAGAAACCTGATCGCATTAAGGGATGTTTTTAGATAGTATTGTTTTCGCTTGAATATCGTAAAATCAGGTATGGCGATATACGTTGTAGTATATTTTCAATGCGTATATCTGCCAAAAAGGTGTGCCGGTGTCAACCGATAAATGTAGAAATGCGGTGTTTTTGGTTTTGGGGAAATCGTCAGGTAAAATCTCCGACCGACGCGAGGACTCTTGCCACGTAACGCCGGGTTTCTGGGAAAGGAACCTCGCCGCCGTATTTTTGCACATTGCCGGGTCCCGCGTTATAGGCCGACAATGCCAGGCGGGTATCGCCCTCGAAAAGATCAAACATTTGACGGAGATAGCGGGCTCCACCGTCAATGTTCTGGCGAATGTCGAACGGATTTGTCACCCCGAGGTCTTTGGCGGTGGCCGGCATCAATTGCATCAGGCCCTGGGCTCCAGCCACCGAAACAGCATCGATCCTGAATCCGGATTCGGCTTTTATAACGGCCTTTATCAATCCCGGGGGCAAATCGTATTTTTGCGCGGCCTCCTGAATGCATTTTTCGATGGTCTCTTTCACACCTGCGTCGTCATGAATGTCGTGGTTTTTGCCGGGTCGACCAGAAGCCGATGACGGCCGATTGTTTCGATTTGTGGGAGATGTGGAAGTCGGTGATAGAGAGATCATGCCCGATGCCAAGGGTGAATTGTCGGAAAGATGGGCCGCGTTAAGGGATATCGATGGACGGGGATTATCCTGTCGCATCTGCCCGGTGGGAACGCGCGCGGGAATCGGATTGGCCAAATAATCCGCGGCCGTCAGCCCGGCGCTCGCCCGGTTCACCTTCCGGGCGCTATGGGACAAACTGGATTGGAGAAGACGGGCAAACGGGTCAGTGCCGTCTCGCGGCCCTTTGAACGCTGCATTCCACCGTTTCAAGAGGTCTTTAGAAAGGGTGTGACGGGCCAAATAGTCTCTAATCGTCATCCCATTTTTGCTCACCATAGTGTCCTCCGTGACATATCGACGGATGGAAAATGCAATATCCATTCCAAACACCGGCACTCTTCCGTGCCATCAGTGAATTGCCGGAAGACATAAATTAAAGCTTTGTAGAAAAATAAACCCCGACCCCTCAATGAATCACGAACCACCTTCACCGGCAGGACTTCTGTTGGCCCTCAACCGATTCATCGCGATCCCGCTTGTCAGGATCATGAGGCCCCCGGCCCAGAAACGCCAGGTGGCGGGATCGCCCAGAAAAACGATGCCGACGACGGCCGTAAAGACGACCTCGCTGGACATGAAGACCCCGCCTTCCCAACCCCTGCAGTAGAAAAAACCCTGGTTCATCAGAAGCTGGGCCGTCGCCGAGGAAAAGATAATCCCGAGGATCATGACCCATTCAAAGGGTGTCACCGGCCAAACCGGATGCAGAGCGAACTTTGGCAGTGTCACCAGGGTTCCCATTGTGCATAAATAGAGATAGATGATGACCGGGCCGTTGTTTTCTCGGAGAGACCGGATCAGCGTTACGGTGAGCCCTGCGAATATGCCGCCCAAAAGCGCCACGGTTTGACCGAGAAACCCGCCGGCAAGCTGAAAATCAAAAAGAATCCCGACTCCGATCAACACCCCGAGAGTGCAGGCCATCTCGTACCGCCCGACCCGTTCCCCGTAAATGAGGAAAGAAAAAAGAGCGGAAAAAACAGGGAAGGAATAAAAAATGACCAGCGCCGTGGACACGGGTAACAGTCGGATTGCCGTCACCAGGCAGACGAATGCCGCGGATCCGGTGAAGCCTCTTATGACGAGCAGACGGATGTTGTAGCCCCTGTAAGGATTTCGCCGGCGCCCGAAAACGGCCAGCAGCACCAGGACTCCCCCGCAGAAGCGGTAAAAGCCTATATCCCAGACCCTGAATTGAGGCCCCAGGAGTTTGATGAAAATGTTGAGCAGCGTGAAAAGGAGCGCGGCCGACAGCATAAAAAGCGGTCCGGCCACGGCTGCATCGAGCGGTACTTGTCCTCGCGCTTTGCCATGATGAGCCATATCGATATTTCCGAAAAACGGATTGGGAACGCGGCATATCTGGATATTCCGAGTTTTCGCACCGGAAACCGAATGGCATGCGTCGGCGTCCAAAATGTGACGTTATTTTTGAGTGAGCCCTAAGGACGGAGCCGAAGATCAGCTGGCGCCGCCGAAGTATTTCATGAATTGCACTCTTTCGTATACTGCAGGATTGCTGCTCTTGGCCTGGCTCAGCTTGCCCCTGAAGTCGGAAAGACTGTTGAAGCCTTTCTTTTTCATCCACTCCTCCAGGGCCTCGAGCATCGTCGCAATGTGCCCTTTTCCATGCTTGTATAAAGCCGAGACCACCTGCACGGCATTGGCCCCGGCCAGGATCTGTTTGATCAGTGCTGCGCCGTCGTGCACGCCCGTGGACGCCGCCAGGTCGCAATTCACGCGTTCGGCCATGATGCCGATCCAGCGCAGGGAGATCGTCACGTCGGAAGGGTTGCTGAAAACATTGGAAGATACCACCTCGAGTTTCTCGATGTCGAAATCAGGGCTGTAAAAGCGGTTGAAGAGCACCAGGCCGGCTATGCCGGTATTCGAGAGGTTTTGGATCATTGGTCCCAAGTTGGAAAAATAATAGCTGATCTTCAATGCCATCGGAATGCTGACTTCTTTGAGAACTTTTTCGATGATTTGAAAATACGCTTTTTCTTTTTCTTCGGTGGTGCGATCGAACTCCGATGGCAGGAAGAACATGTTCAACTCCAGTGCATCCGCCCCGGCCTCTTCCAGTTGCTTGGCGAAGGAAGTCCACTCGTGAGAATAGACGCAGTTGATGCTGGCAATCACCGGGATGGAAACGCTTTTTTTGCACTCTTCGATCAGGTCGGTGTACTTTTTTATCTTACCGCTCTTCAGTTCAAAATCGTAATAATCGAACTGATCCATGTTGACGCCTTCCTGGCTGGCTTCCCGTAGTATATCCTCGTACTCGTACATGATTTCTTCTTCGAAAATAGATTTTAAGACCACGGCGGCCGCACCTTTTTCTTCATACTCGCGCACACCTTTTGCCGTGGCACTCAATCCGGAGCTGCCGGCGATCAACGGATTCTTCAGTTTCAAACCGAGGTATTCTGTTGACAGATCGACCATTTCTCACAATCTCCTTTCCAGGTTGGTGTTGTGGATCAAACCACTATTTTCTTGCGGACACCCATTCCCGGATTTCCCCGGAAAGCAAGCGCCAAGCCCCCTACTCGGAAACGTCTTTATTTGCGCGATGTGCTAAACCCGATACCATTTGGTATGTCTCGTGGTCAATCAGTTTCCGTCCATCCGCATGAAACTTCTTGACTTGGAAGGGGCTTTTTGGTCTGAAGGTGGTTAAAAATCAAAATGAATGCGACCCGATCGAGGGAGGAAGCCTCTAAATGGCACTAATTGACAGGTTTGAAGAAATATTCGGCACCCTAAGAAAGGGAGAAGAGGAACACGTCGATTTAAAGGAGATTTTTTGCAAACGCAAAGATGATGGTTTTGTCAAGAGAGTTCGAACCGCCGCCGTCGGATGCGAATACAGCAACACCGATGGCAGCGAGCGTCAGGATAGCCTGAGTCAACTGAAGGCCGGCGAAAAGGTGCGCTTGATTTGGGGGACCACCGGCTCGGGAACCAAAAATACCGTTTACCTGTTACGAAAAGGCAAGAACAAGGAGCTTGCGATGCCCGACTGTTTCGGTCGTTTGAGTGACAAGGTCGCTGCAGAAGTCATCCGGCGGTTAACTCAGGACAACATCGTCACTTCGGCAAAAGTAGTCAAAATTACCGGTGGCACGCGGAAAAACCCGCGTCTGGGTTGCGTGTTGGAATTGTCGATGTATCCAGGCCCTGAAAAGAAAAAAAAGAGGTTTTCGTTTTTTTAGTTGATTTCCCGCGTCTTTTGAAACTTTATTTCCGGCCATTTTTCCATGTAGTAGCCGAGCTGCCACTCACTGGTTGTTAGAAACGACAAGCACCCCTCGGCATCTCTGGCCAGGTTGGCCGCGTTCGCTCTCTCGAATTCAGCCAATTTTTTCCGATCCCCACTGTCGACCCAGCGGGCCACGGCAAACTCGACCGGCTCGTAAACAGCCTCCACGCCATATTCCGCCTTGAGCCGGGCCATGGTCACCTCGAACTGCAGGAGACCGACAGCCCCCAGAATGGTGTCATTTCCTCTTAAAGGCCTGAAAACCTGGACGGCACCTTCTTCCGCAAGCTGCGTCAATCCCTTCTGAAGATGCTTGATCTTCAGAGCGTTTCTCAGGCGGATCCGTCTGAAATGCTCAGGGGCGAAGTTCGGAATACCGTTAAATTTTAACGGTTCTTTCTCGGTAAACGTGTCGCCGATTTTTATGGTTCCATGGTTGTGAATCCCGATGATGTCCCCGGGAAAGGCCTCTTGAACATTCTCCCTTTCCTGCGCCATAAAAATAGTGGCATTGGCAAGAGCCATTTCTTTGCCGATCCGGTGGTGAACGACCCTCATCCCTCTGGTGAATTTGCCCGAGCAGATCCTGACAAAGGCAATCCTGTCGCGGTGGGCGGGGTTCATGTTGGCCTGGATTTTAAAGGCAAAGCCTGAAAAAGATTCCTCGTATGGCGAGACGTCGCGGGAGGAAGCGGTCCGCGAACCGGGATGGGGCGCCATTTCCACGAACCCGTCGAGCATCTCTTTGACGCCGAAATTGTTGATGGCACTGCCGAAAAAGACCGGTGTCTGGCTTCCTCTCAGGAATTGATCGATTTCGAAGGGATCGACGGCACCCTCGATCAACTCGATGTCTCTGCGCAGATCTTTGGCCTGCCCATCCAGAAGTCGGTCGAAGGCCGGATCAGACAGATCCGTGATGACGACTTCTTCCTGCAAGCGGGTTTGGTTGCCGGGTTTGAAAAGGTGCAGCTGTTTGTGAAAGAGGTCGTAGACCCCTTTGAAACTCTTGCCCATGCCGATAGGCCAGGAAAGCGGCGTGCACTCGATCTGTAGTTTATTTTCGATGTCGTCGAGGATATCGAGCGGTGCCATTCCCTCACGATCGAGTTTGTTGATGAAAGTCGTGATTGGGGTATTGCGCATCCGGCAGACTTCCATGAGTTTTTCGGTCTGCGGTTCCACTCCCTTGGCGTTATCGATCACCATCAGGGCGCTGTCGACAGCGGTCAACACCCGGTAGGTATCCTCTGAAAAGTCTTGATGTCCTGGTGTGTCGAGGAGATTGATCTCAAACCCTTTGTAATTGAACTTCATGACCGAAGTGGTAACGGAAATCCCCCGCTCCTTCTCAATCGACATCCAGTCGCTGGTCGCGTGTCTGGTGGCATGCTTGGCCTTGACCGCCCCGGCCTGCTGGATCGCACCGCCGAAAAGGAGCAGCTTTTCCGTTAAAGTCGTCTTTCCGGCATCGGGATGACTGATGATGCCGAAAGTCCGTCTCCGGTTAATTTCGCTTCGGTACGGCTGATCCATGACTCTTTCTTTATTTTTGAGCGAGCACTTAGTCGCGCACATCCGTCACAGCGCCTCCCCAAACCGGTTGTTCACCGGCGATGCGCACATCCGGTTTGCCTTTGCGGCGACGGATGACCCTGGTTCCGCATATTCTGCTTTTGGCGGGTGAATTTTCCAGGCCGACCCTTTCGGCCTGGGCAAACAGTTCACATAATTTGGCTTCGATCATTCTTTTCTTGGCTTCGTCCATCAATTCTTTTCCTGTGTTTATGGTAATTGTCCGTCCAAACGGTCGTTCCCCATCAATAACACATCCGGTTGTAACCGGTCATCGAAGCGTCCGAAGACCGCTTCCCGGACCGCTAAGTTCCACAATTCTTCCGCCAATACCAGGTATGACGAAACAAAAAAAGAAAAATGGGAAAAGTGTCGGGCGGTGAGTACCGCTTTTTATGAGGGGGGTTGGTCTTTTGTCTAAGGCATATGAAGAATAATAAATCACATGCTACGGTTTGGCAAGTCTTAAATAACCGGTGGTGTGTTTCGGAAACCGTTGCCGAATCGGTCATCCAGAGCCTCACATTTCATGAATATTTTTCCGGAAATCTGGTAAATATTTATACATCCAGAATATCTAAATGCATTTGGCTATTCGTTCTCGTGGCCACTTGAACTTTGGCTGTTAGAGAAAATATTATACGATCATATGTCACCGTCTTTAGACGACCCAAGTGGTGGAAGCACTCGCCCACAAATCGCGTATTTCCATAATTTCTAAAAATACCAAACTTTTACGGTTGACAAATTGTCAAATTCGACTAAAATATATCACCTGAGTTTACACATTACGAGAGGGCAAAATCACCGAGCGGTGATGATGCAAAACCATGGCGCTAAGGGCTCGCGAAAAAATAAGTTATTGATTTTGGACGTTGAAACGTCCGGCCGAAAAGGCGTAAAATCGCATGAATATCTGGATATTCAGGAATTTTGCACCGGCAGCCGGACGGGATGCATCGGCGTCCAAAATGGTAAGTTACTTATGAGCAAGCCCTTATGGCGTCGGCCATGACAGCGGTTGTCCAGCGTCGGCGTTTTAGGGGAACTCACTGATGAGTCACATTAGATTTTCCCTATCCGCCTATTCTTATTTACACCCGCTGTCCATACATCCCGCCACCACTCCTCCAACCAGGTAGGTGGAACCGTGCAGCAAACCGAAAATTCGATTGCATCTCAATTGCGCGCTCCTGACGCCGAGACGGAAACCGACTCACTCGATAGACCCTTGGACGCTGCAACGATAAGAGCCGTTTTGCCGTTTGCCGAGCCTTACTTTTGCAAGGCTAATGAGAACGTACTGAGCCAAGGCAGCGAGTCGCGTTGTTTTTACTATGTCGAGCGAGGTACGGTTGAGGTCTCCTACTCCGAACAGGGAACGAAAATCCTGGTGTCCTTGATCGGGGCGGGAAATTTTTTCGGTGAAATCGGCTTTTTCGACGGGACCTCGCGGGTTCGAGACATTCGCGCCACCGAAGAGGCCGTGATCCTGCGCTTTGACCCGGAGACCCTGTCCCGAATCGAAAGGGAGAGACCGTCACTCTACGGACGCTTCCTGACGACTGTCATTCGGAAAGTCTGCTCCAAATTCCGTGGAATGCTCGACGAACAGGCCCCCCTGACCGCCTACGGCGTCTCACTTTCCGCGGGGCGACGCAGCTTCAGCATGCCCAAGGCGCTACCGGAACAATTCTTTCAGACCGATGAATGGCGCTCGGTCAATCGGATCATCGAAGAATTCAAGTCCCAGTTCTACCACTTGTCGTACACCATGCAGCAGGACGCCTCGCCGGAGCTGACCGAGGAAATGCGGGCACACGGTTATCGCGTTCTGGGACGGTTCAACAAACACCTGCAGGAATTTCAGAACATCCCAAGCGATCCGGAAACCGAAGACCTGATGTGGGGCTACGTGTTCAAGGAGATATTCCCCTATTTCATGCGCAGCCGGTTCGCCGAAAGGGCCTATTTCAAACCGCGCGGTTACGCCGGAGATTATCTTTTGATGGAAATGATTTATCGCGGCAGGCCAAATGGTGACGGCAAACTCGGCCGATTGGTGGACGGATGGTGTTTGAACACCACTGCGGCCAAATCGGTTCGTGGAAGGCGCAAGCTGATCAGCCGGGAGTTGACCGCCCTGTGCTGGCCCTTTTTGACACAGAGCAGACCCGTGCGCATCATGAATCTGGCTTGCGGCCCCAGTCGCGAACTTTTCGATTTTATCGAAGGCTGCGATGCCAGCGATCTGGTCGAAGCCCTGTGCCTCGATATCGACACCGAAGCCCTGGCCTATACCCGGAACCAGGTCGATCCCGGAAACCACCGCGCCTCCATCCGGCTGATGAATGAAAACATCGTCAAGTGGGCCCTGGGTCGCAACCGACAGGCCATCGAAACCCAGGATATTATCTATTCGGCAGGTCTGACCGACTACTTCGATGACCGTCTTTTGGAAGCCCTGATCCGGCGCTGTCATGAACATCTGAAACCGGGCGGGGTGATGCTGATCGGTAATTTTGCCCCCCACAACCCGGAACGGATGTTCATGGACCACATCATGCAGTGGAAACTCAACTACCGGGACAAGGATGCCATCGTCGCTCGGGTGACCGGCAGCCCCTTTGGAAATAATGTCGAGGTCCTGGCCGAAGCGGAGGGCGTCAACCTGTTCGTCAAAGCCGTTAAAACTTAATGAACCGGAAAATCCAGCAGAACGGGCGCCAAGCGGAGTCTCTCCTGCCGCCGGCGGCTGCAATGGCAACCAGCAGCGGCGCGGCGGCGTCTAAGCGTTGCAACGCCGGTTATCATCTGGAAACCCAGGAATTGCTCTATCATCGGGTCCGCGCCATCCTCTGGGTGGGCGTCGTCCTTTATCCGCTGTTTACCATCCTGGATTTCGTGGTGGCCAGGCAGCACCTCGAGTTGTTTGTCGCCTACCGGGTTGTCTTCGCCCTGTTCTGCCTGCTGTTGCTCTGCTTGTTGCGTCTCCCCGTGGGACGCCGGCATGTTTTTTCGATCAGCATCATCGCCTACGTCGCCGGCGGCTGCACCATTTCGATGATGATCGTCAAACTGGGAGGGTACGACTCGAGCTACTACGTCGGCATCCTGATGGTGCTGGTAACTTACAACGCCATGCTACCGCTGACCGTTCGCCAGGCGATCCTCTGCGGCGCACTGCTCTACGTCATATACGTGGCTCCCATCCTCCTTTTTTGCCAGCCCACGGCCGACGGCCTGGACCTCTTTTTCAGCTACAACTTTTTTTTCGTCTTCCTGTACGTGATATCCGTGTTGCAGTGCAGCGCCGAAGCCAATGCCCGCAAAACAGAATTTGCCTTGCGCACCGAACTATCAAATCTCAATGACAAGTTGGCCTACCACGCACAGAACCTCGAACGCGAAGTCGACAAGCGGGCCAAGGAGTTGGAAGAGTCCGAACTGCAATACCGGGAACTTTATGAAAACATCGTCGACCTGGTCCTGCTTGTCGATCGCCGGGGCCGAATCTTGAAAGCCAACCCGCGTTTTTATGAGACTCTTGGCGCTGCAGGTGGCGACGGTGTCCGCACTGTCGTCTTCCGGGACATTATACACCCGGATGATGCGCAGTGGGTCGAAAACCAGCTTCAGGCCTGCCTCGCGGTGGGAAAGGACCTCAAGGGGCTTCAGTTCCGGGTAAGAACCCGGGAGCGCGAGGTGCTCGATGTGGAGTGCAATGCCCGGCCTATCGGTGGCAAAGAGCGCACAGTGGGCATGCAGATGGTGATTCGGGACATCAGCAAGCGCAAAAAACTGGAAAGCGAGTTGCGGTCCTCATTCGAAAACCTGCGGCAGGCACGGGCCGCCACCATTATGGGACTCGCCAAGCTGGCGGAATTCCGGGACAAGGGCACCGGCCGACACTTGGAGCGGATCTGCCGATATACCCGCATCCTCGCAAAGGAGCTGGCCCACAAGCCGGCCTATCGCGGCTATATCACCCCGCAATATCTTGACGATATCAGTCTGTCGGCCATTCTGCACGATATCGGCAAGGTCGGTATCCCGGATGCGATTTTGCTCAAGCCGGACCGGCTCACCAGCGCCGAGTTCGAGGTGGTCAAGAACCATTGCATCCTGGGTGGCAACGTTCTCGAGGCTGCCGAATCCCAGGTGCGGGGTGAGTCATTTCTCACGATCGGCAAGCAAATCGCCTACCACCACCATGAAAAATGGGACGGCTCCGGCTATCCGGCCGGGTTGTCCGGCGAAACGATTCCACTGTCCACCCGTATTGTCGCCCTGGCCGACGTCTACGATGCACTCACCTCCCGACGCAGTTACAAGAAAGCGTATAACCACGAAGAAGCGGTGGCGATCATCGTTCGCGAAAAGGGGTGCCACTTCGATCCCGACGTTGTCGAAGCCTTTCTCGCCCACGAAATGGAGTTCGACAAGATCCGCCGGGAAATGCAGGACAGCCAGGAGGAACCCCGCGAAACACGCCGTATTTCCGGTCTATAACATTGCCGATACCAACATCCGCCGTCGATCAAACCACGTCGAACTTAAACTGTTTGCGCCCACAAAACGATTTGTATTATTGTACGATAATAATAAGGCTGTCATGAAAATACTGCTGCCTTTTTGAGAGGTTACCGATTGATATCGACAGGCGACAAAGCATCCGACACTGGCCGCCGACTGAGTCGCGAGCGGACTCTCGTACGGCACATCGCGCGGCAGCGACGTCCGGAAGAATCGACCGCGAATCAAATTGTCGCGGGTGAAGCCAAAATCGATGAATGCTTGTCCAGTCGCCTCCTCATCATGCTGACATTCATCGGGATCCTGCTCACCGCCTGCAATCTGTTTACCCCGACTATGCTAATGGCCCCGGCCGAGACTCTTCCCCGGACTTTCTCTTTGTACACGGGTGATACGGAACCGGAACAGCACTGGTGGGAAAGTTTCAACGACCCGGAACTCAACCATCTGGTTTCAACGGCACTGACCGGGAATTTTTCTCTGCAGGAGGCCTGGGCCAGGCTGAAGCAGGCCAAAGCTATTTCGGTCCAGGCCGGAGCCGAGCGCTACCCCCAGATGGACGGGGTTGGGAATGCGCTGGTCGGGCGGGAAAAGTTCACAGATAGTTCTTCCAACAGCTTTGGTATCGAAGACTTCAACCTGGGACTGGTTGTCGGTTACGAGGTGGACCTGTGGGGCCGCATACGGGCCCAGAGGGACGCGGCACTTCTTCAGGCCGCGGCCTCGCGTGAAGACGTGAACACAGCCGCCGTCACCATCGCCGCCGAGGTAGCGAACCGCTGGATCCAGATCATTTCCCAACGCATGCAGAAGCAACTTCTGGAGGAGCAGCTGCGGATAAACGAAACGCTCCTGGAACTGGTCGATCTCCGCTTCCGGATGGCAATTGTATCGGCTTTGGACGTCTTCCAGCAACAGCAGGTCGTTGAAGCTGTCAAGGCCGAAATCCCGCTCGTCGAAAGAGATGAAGAGTTGCTGCGCCACGAACTGGCGATTCTTTTAGGCCGGCCGCCCCCTACCGAACTGGGCATCACCCGCTCGAAGATGCCGCAGCCCGCGGCTCTGCCGCCCACGGGACTGCCGGCCGACTTGCTGGCGGCCCGTCCTGACGTGAGAAGCGCGGGACTGCGACTCGAAGCGGCCGACTGGCAAATCGCCGCTGCGCGGGCCGCACGCCTGCCGGCTCTGAGCCTGACGGCCAGGGCCCGGTATGGCCAGGGCGATCTCGATCTGCTGTTCAGCAACTGGCTGCTGAGTCTGGCGGCCAACCTGACCGTTCCGATACTGGACGGCGGCCGGCTGGCGGCCGAGGTTGACCGAACCCGGGCGTTGGCCGATGAAAACCTGGCGGCGTACTACAACACGGTTCTGACGGCCGTCAAAGAAGTCGAGGACGCTCTGGTCAGCGAGGCCAAACTGCGGGAGCACATTCAGGGGCTTAAACAGGTGGTCGCCTCTGCCCGCAACGCACTGGAAGAGGCGGGCGTGCGCTACCAAAACGGATTAAATGACTACCTGCCCGTATTAACGCAGCTGCTGACGGTTCAGGGTCTCGAAAGAGACCTGATCCGGCGTCAGGCCGACCTGCTCATCTCAAGAGTCCAACTCCACCGGGCCTTGGGTGGGACGTGGCCGCAAGAGCTAACACCGTTTGAAATGCAAAGGGAGAACATCGGTAACCGCAGCCCCGGTGAATCGTCACAAGGATAACCATGATCCAGGACCGAAACCGTCCGGAAGTGTCGTTGGAACCACCCCCGGTGCGCTGGTGGAAAAGGCTGTTGCGCATTCTGACCGCCGTGGTCATCGTCCTCATTGGAATTACCGGCGCTACCTATTTGCAGAAATCGGCCTCCAAACCCCAAAGACGTCCACCGGTGAAGTGGGTACCGGTGGTTGAAACTCAGCCGCTGCAAAGCATGGCCCACCGGGTTGTCGTCACCGCCATGGGTGCCGTTGTGCCGGCCCGTGCGGTCGTGCTCGAATCTCGAGTGTCCGGCCAAGTTGTGGCCATAAACCCCGAGTTTGCAGAAGGCGGCTTTCTGAAGCAAGGCGACAGCGTCATTCGACTGGACGATGCGGACTACAAACTCGCCCTGGCACAGAGCAAGAGTGATCTGGCCAAAGCCGAGTTCGAATTGAAGTTGGAGTTGGGCCGTCAACAAGTGGCACAGCGGGAATGGCAACTGCTCGGCAGTACCCGCAAAGGGAAAGAATCCGAATCCGATTTGGCACTGCGCAAACCGCATCTGGACAAGGCTATGGCCGACGTAGCGTCCGCAAAGGCCACGGTTGAAAAGGCCGCCCTCGATCTGGAGCGCACCCGAATCAACGCGCCCTTCAACGCCATTGTACGATCGAAATTTGTCGACGTAGGATCTCAGGTTTCCGCTCAAAAGCCTTTGGGCGAACTGGTGGGGACGGATGCCTATTGGGTCCAGGCGTCGATACCCGTCGATCGCCTGGAGTGGATACAAATTCCTCAGTTGACCGGAGAGACGGGATCCGTCGCAAAGATTCATTATGCCGGTGGACACGCCGTCGAAGGAAAGGTGATTCGGCTCATGGGGGACCTGGCCAGTGAAGGTCGCATGGCCCGTATCCTGATCGAAGTCAAGGATCCACTGCGAACTAAGCCGGGCCGACAAACCGTCCCTCCCTTGTTGATCGGAGAGTATGTGCGCGCGGAAGTGGAAGGCCGCCAATTGGATGGTGTATTTGTCGTCCCGCGAACGGCATTGCGAGACGACAGTACCGTTTGGATCATGAACACCGACAGAACGCTCTCCATTCGAACGGTGGCGCCTGTCTGGAGAGATGAGCGAACAGTGGTGCTGCAAAACGATTTGCATGCCGGGGAGTTGCTCATCGTTTCGGATTTGCCCGCCCCGGTGGAAGGCATGGAACTGCAGCCGAAGCCGGCTCACAGCCAGGCGTCCGCAACCATCGACGTCACTGAAGATCGAAAAAACGAGGGCCCTGAACGTGAGCGACCCTAAAAACCGATCGGTACCTGCCGATAAAGGCCCCATATCCTGGATGGCCGGTCATTCAGTGGCCGCCAACCTGCTCATGCTCGTGCTGCTGCTGGGAGGCTTGTTCTGGGTTACCCGCATCAAGCAGGAAGTTTTTCCCGATTTCGAACTCGACATCGTGACCGTCACCGTCCCCTATCCCGGGGCCAGCCCGCAGGAAGTGGAACGGGGCATCCTGCTGGCCATCGAAGAAGCCGTATCCGGTCTGGAGGGAATTGAAAAGGTCACCTCTAAAGCCCGCGAGGGGTCGGGTACCGTGACGGTGGAGATGATCGAAGGCGAAGACATTCAACGGCTGGCACAGGACATCAAGGCCGAGGTGGACCGGATCTCTTCATTCCCGGAAGAGGCGGAAGAACCGCAGGTCACCATCGCCTCTCGCAAACGCTATGTCGTCTCTCTGGCCCTATACGGCGATCAAAACGAACAGGTGTTACGGGAGTACGCCGAGGTCGTGCGGGAGCGCCTATTGCGGGATTCCGATATCACGCAGGTGGATTTGAAAAATGTTCGTGCGCATGAAATCACCATCGAAATCCCGCAGAACACGCTGCGCACCTACAACCTGACCCTCGCCGAAGTGGCGCAGCGCATCCAACAGGCCAGTGTGGAGGTGCCGGGGGGTGCCATTAAAACCCCCGGTGGAGACATCCTTGTGCGCCTGAAGGAGCGACGGGACTTCGCACGCGAATTCGGCCCCATTTCCATCATCACGGCAGCTGACGGCTCGCGAATTTTGCTGGAGGACGTCGCCGTTATCAAAGACAGCTTCGAAGAGACCGACAGGGAGGCCACATACAACGGCCAGCCGGCCGTTCTCATCGATGTTTACCGTGTGGGGGAACAAACCCCCCTGATGGTATCCGATGCGGTCAAGCAGGTGGTGACGGAGTTGAAAGGCACCCTGCCCGCCGGGTTGTCCATCGATCTGCGCAGCGATCGATCGGAAATATACCGCCAACGGCTGGGGCTCCTGGTCAGGAACGGCATTCTCGGACTGGCCCTGGTGTTCGTGCTGCTGGCCCTGTTTCTGGAACCGCGGCTCGCATTCTGGGTGAGTCTGGGCATTCCCATATCCTTTTTGGGCTCCCTGCTGTTTCTGCCCACTTTCGGCGTCAGCATCAACATGGTTTCCATGTTTGCCTTTATCGTCACCCTCGGCATCGTGGTGGACGATGCCATCGTGGTGGGGGAAAACGTCTACTTCTATCGCCAGAGCGGAAAACCCTGGTTCGAGGCCGCGGTTACCGGTGCACGTGAAATATCCATGCCGATTGTTTTCAGCGTGCTCACCAATATGGTGGCCTTCGTTCCCATGTTTTTCGTACCCGGTTTTATGGGCAAGGTGTTCAAGCAAATCCCCGTTGTGGTGGTCTGCGTTTTCTTCATATCCCTGATCGAAAGCCTGTTGATTCTTCCCGCCCATCTGGGGCATCAAAAAACCCGGCGGTCTTACGGCATTTTCGGATGGCTCGAACGGGGGCAGGAACGCTTCGGCCGGGCCTTCCTGCGGTCGGTGGATCGGGTCTACGGTCCTCTGCTGGGCTTGATACTGCGCTGGCGCTACGTTTCGCTGGGAATGGGGATTGCGATTCTCCTCATCACCGTGGGGTATATTCGCAGTGGACGCCTGGGCTTCGAACTGTTCCCCAAAATCGAATCCGACTACGCGTTTGTCAGGGCGACCCTGCCCTTCGGCAGCGCGTTTTCCAAAACCGAGCGGATCCAGGATAAACTGGTTACGGAAGCCGAGTCGGTGGCAGCCGCCAACGGTGGCGCGCAATTGGTGGAGGGGATCTATGCGGTTGTGAATGCAAACATCGCCACGGTGCGGGTCTACCTGCAACCGCCGGGGGTTCGGCCTTTGTCCACCACGGCTTTCACCGATCTCTGGCGCCGGCAGGTCGGGCAGCTGCCCGGGTTGGAATCGCTGCGCTTCGAGTCCGATTCCGGTGGTCCGGGCAGAGGCGCGGCCATCAGCATTGAACTCAATCACCAACGCTTGGATCTTTTGGAGATGGCGAGCGCCGATCTTGCCAATGCACTGACGTATTTTCCGAATGTGGAAGATGTGGATGACGGATTTGCGCTGGGCAAACAGCAGATCGATTTTCAGGTGCGCCCCGAGGCGCGCAGCCAGGGATTAACGTCACAGGCAGTGGCCCGGCAGGTGCGGCACGCCTTTTACGGCGCCGAGGCCCTGCGCCAGCAGCGCGGCCGCAACGAAATCAAGGTCATGGTGCGACTGCCGAAACAGGAGCGCATATCAGAGTACAATCTCGAAGAGATGATCCTGCGCACACCGGCCGGGGGAGAACTGCCGCTCCGATCCGCGGTAAATGTCAATCGCGGCCGGGCCTACACCGATATCAACCGCCGTGACGGCCGCCGTATCGTAACCGTTACGGCCGACGTGAGGCCCCGCAGCAAGGCCGGGGAAATCCTGGCCGCTGTCAAAGCCGATACGTTGCCCACCCTGCAGAGTCGATATCCCGGGCTGGGTTTCAGTTTCGAAGGCCGCCAGGCCGATCAGCGCAAGAGCATGGAAAGCCTGTTCAAGGGTCTGGCGATCGTTCTCCTGATAATTTACGCCATGCTGGCGGTGCCCCTGAACAGCTACGTGCAACCGGCCATCATCATGGCGTCGATTCCATTCGGAATCGTCGGGGCGGTTATCGGCCACATGATCATGGGCTACAGCCTGAGCGTCATCAGCATGTTCGGGGTTTTGGCCTTGACAGGGGTGGTCATCAACGATTCGCTGGTGCTTATCGATGCGGCCAACCGCAGGCGCCGCAGTGGTTTACCACCCTACGCCTCTATTCTTCAGGCCGCTTTACAGCGCTTTCGCCCCATCATTTTGACCACCCTGACCACCTTCGGCGGACTCACTCCTATGATATTCGAGACCTCCCGCCAGGCGCGCTTTCTCATTCCGATGGCCGTGTCATTGGGATTCGGCGTTTTGTTCTCGACCTTGATCACACTGGCGCTGGTTCCCTGCCTCTATTTGATCATCGAAGATTTGAAGTCAATTTATGGCCGCGCGGCAGATCTAAAGAAAACCCGCTCTGGATTTGCCGATTTTCGTCCCTAAGGGTTCACGAAAAAATAAATTCGCAATTTTGAGCGTTGAGGCGCCCGTCCGACAAGGCGTTAAAACGCAGGAATATCTGGATATTCCGAGTTTTAGCAACGCGGGCGGACGGGATGCATCGGCGTCCAAAATGTGAAGTTATTTTTGAGTGAGCCCTAAGTGATAATCACGCTTTGCCTTGTTGTTTGGGATCGTTAGCGTTAACTCTGGGTCGGAAGCAGCTTGTTCTTTTGCAAATCCTTTATGACCAGCGCTATCACTTCATCGATGAGCTTGTTGATCGATTGAACATCCTCTGATTGCGACTGCCCGGACCACAAAAGCTGTTCCGTTTTCACATCGTAAAGATTGGTCTCCAGTCGAACGGTGGCGATCTCGCTGTAGAAACCCGGGTCCTGTACAGCTTCAAACGTATAGCCGTAGTAGTTGTAGTAACCGCCGTATATCGGACCGGTGCGGGTGAAGACTTCTTTTTTATCCAGGCCGGTCAAATGCGATATGATGACGGCGTCATTTCCGTATTTGTCAACCGCCTGCAGAATAACGTCCTTTTCCAGCTTGAGGTCGCGTGGCATGGGGATGACATCCGCGCTCGAAACGGCCTCGACCCCGGCGGCCTTCAACTGCTGAACGAACTTGTGCTCGAAGGCTTCCCGGTTCTTGGTTTTGTCCGCTATGACGATCACCAGGACATCCGCTACCGGTTTCCCTCGCCGGGCCTCATCCACCCAGGTCTGCGACATCCGGGTGCCGGCGCAGGAAACCGCCAGAACGCTGCAGAAAACGGCACAAACAAACCATTGTAAAATGTTTCGTCGCATTATGTATCTCCCCTCCTTTAGTTGGCGTTCTTCCGTGGATAATCAGACGGCACAAGTGGGCTTTACCCTGGAAATGGACGCGCAATAACCGGTTCAAATTGTTATTATAGTGGCCATCGTGTTGGTCCGTTGTCAAGCGAATATCTTTCATTTCTATAATTGCAGGATAGCAGGATAGGACCTCGCCCGAAACCGCTCAATGGTGGCGGATGGTCGGTTTCGTGCTGAAAAAGCGTATGGCACAGTGCGGTGCTGCTCGCTCGGAGCCGGAATCTCGAACAAAGGCGCGGATGTTCTCGAGGCCGATTATGAGGATTTTTCGTAACCGTTCAAAGGGTTGCAAGGTCCGATGCGCTTCAAACCACCTAATTGTAAGCGTTTACAGAGTGCCGCAGATGTACTTTTGTACTTCAAGTGCCCGACAACAAAGCAGATGCGGTGCCCTGTGAACGCTTACGATTTTTCAGGTAGCGGGTTCCGACTCAGGGCCGGACGATCACGAACTCAGGGGTTGCGATTTCCGGCGGCATGCCCTTCCATTCGATGCCGCAGAACCGCGCCCGAACCGTGTATCGGCCAGGCGACAGATCGTCCGGCAACCGCCAGCGGATGGACGCCATCTGGTCGATATCTTCAAACTCCGGGCAGGCAGGACCCGCCGCTATCTTTAAAGATGGTGTGAATTTGACCGTTTTCTTTGCGCCGTCCGGCCCGATCCGGCGGTCGAGGGCAAATTCGGATGCCACACCGATCGGAAAAGCCGTCATGCGGATGAAACGCAGGGTCACCATTTCCCCCGGCCGGTAGCGGTCATACTCGCTCGCGAGGCCGATCAGCTTGTTGTCGTCCGAAATACCGGTTCCGACGCCCGAAGTTGTTTCATCCCAGGATCGCGCCGGCCCCACGTCGATGTGGACCGTGTCGCCGTGATAGTAACCGGCGCCCCCGAAACCGAGCGTCTTGACCGAATTCCAAACGCGCCTCGCCGGCACCCCTTCCATTTTGATGTCGGCGGCCATGCCATATTGGTGGAGGCTGGCCTTGGCCGCCAGGCCGCCCCGGTTGCGCACCCTGGTATTGTATTCCGGGCTGCGGTATCCGGAGGTGATCGTGATCTTCGCCTCCCGGTGAAAGCTGTCCTGCAGAAAGTCGAGAAATTCGAGCAGCCTCAGGGACAGGTTGGACAGCTCCGGATCGTAGGGTGCATCGAAGACGCGGCAAATGGTCTGGAGGGCCGTTTCATCGTAGCGTTGCGCTCCGTGGCGGTAAAGGCCGGCAAACGAGTGCCCGTTTTTTTCGCTCAAAAGGTCGATCCGCCCGTCGCCGCTGAAGAAAAACCGGCTACCGTCGAGAGCGCCGGCCCGAACCGGCGCTCCTGACAAGATCAATCCCAACATCAGCAGCACCGTCAGAAGTGACGGCAGGCTACACCACCTGACAACCGCCTGGCGGCGGTCGATAACACCGAACGGTATCCAACCTCCCGCTTTGTTTTGACCTCTTTCGCCGAGAGTTCCGGCCGCCGAATTACCGCCTTTCATTCGAAACATCCCCCCTATTCGGACAGGTCCGTAATTTCTGCTCCGGTCACGCGCACCAGGTCAGCCGGCGTCAGCCGCATCATGGCGTCGACATCGCCGCCGCCACCGAAAATCAGATCCAGCCGGGTAATGGCCGGTGCCACCAGCGTGTGCAACATCTGCCGATGACCGAAGGGCGGCATGCTGCCCACCACGAAGCCGGTGATGGCCAGGGCCTGCTCGGCGCTGGCAAATTTGACCCGCTTGCGGCCCACACCGAGGAGCGTTGCCAGTTTCTTCCGGTCCACGCGCGCCGTTCCGTTGTTGATCACCAGCAGCGGTTTATTTTCGATCATAAAAACGAGTGATTTGATGATCTGGTCGGTGTCGACCCCAAGTTCCCGCGCCGCGTCGCTGACCGTAGACGTGTGCGCATCCAGGTGCAAAATAGTGGCATCGATGTGATGCGCCGCGATGAACTTCCGGAGGTCGGCACTGGTCATTGCTTTCGGTGGCATGACCGCGGTATCCCTTTTTAGGTGGTTTCAACTACTAATAGAGTTCCGCATTCGAATGGGTTCTCTGGTCCTCTTCCTTTGGTCGATCCCGATCCTCGGCCCCGTTGACGGCAATGCACCGTGTACGCAGGGCGAAGAAATTCTTCAAGAGTGCACCGATCTTCCCCGATGCCGACAAACATCCGATGAAACACCCTCCTCCACCCCCGCCGCTGCCGGTATCAATCGCGCCGCTGGTCGCCGGTATTTCCGTCGCAGGCGGAGCGGTAACCGGTATTTCCGTCGCAGGCGGGACGGCAACCGGCACGGGGCATTGGGTCACACCGGCGCGTCGGCCGAAATCCTGGGTCCAGTAGTGATAGAAGTCACTAACGTTCACGACGGCGTAACCGACGCCGATATCGCAGTAATCCGGATCGAGAATGTTGGCACGGTGGCCGTCGCTGTTCATCCAACCGTCGACAACAGCCGCGGGGGTCGCATAGCCAGCCGCGATGTTTTCACCGCAGTTCCGGTAATCATAACCCGCATCGATGATGCGCTCGAAAAACATTCGCCCGTCCAGGCTCGTATGGTCAAAGTAGTTCTGATCGCCCATGTCCTGTGAATGCCGTCTGGCCGCAACGGTCAGTTCCAGGTTGTAGCTGAGCGGGTGCAGGTTGCGGGCTTCGCGCTCGATATTGACCAGTTCGATGACCTCCGACTCGAAGTCGGCCTGGGCCATGCCGACAAAAAGAAATAAGACGCTGATGACGATAAGCCGGGTGCAAGGCTTGCAAAGCATAGGGCAACTCCTCTGAATAAGCAATGCGTCAATGAAACGGTCTAAGTGGTTCTCGGCTCAATTTCCGGGTCAGAAACCGACCCTCCATTCAAGATTCGATGACAATCGATCTTGATTCCCCCAAGTCATGGAGCCCTAACGCTCGAGCGTATGCAAGATCAGCTCTGAAGCGTCGATGGTTTTTTCGGCCAGTTCCACGAGGTGGCGGTGATGGGTGAAAAAAATCACCTGGGTCTTGTGCGAGAGTTCCGCCAAGACCTGGAGCGTCGCGGCGGCACGGTCGTCGTCGAACATGATCAGGATGTCGTCGACGATCAGCGGCAGTGGTTCGTTATTAATCAGATAGACGTCCAACCCCGCCAATCTTAGCGCCAGGTAGAGTTGATCGGCCGTCCCGTCGCTCATGCCTTCCACGGTGACGATATCCCCGCCGCCCGAACGCACGCCCACGATCACCGGCCGTCCGTCTTCGGCGAACTCCGCCCTGATGCCGGCGAAAGAGCCGCCCGTGATCCGACTGAACAGGGATGACGCCTGCTTCAGTAATGGACCCTGGCTTTTGTCCCGGTAGCGTTCGATGGCCAGACTCAGCACCCTGGACGCAATCTTTAATCGCGCGTAGTGCGCAACGTCTTTATCAAGGCCTCCCAGGATGACCTGAAACTCTTCGGCCAGTTCGGCCGCTACAGCGCTGCCGTCCATTTTGCTCAACTCGGTCCTCTCGCTTCCAATTGTCTGGTCGAGTTCTGATTTTGCGATCTTGCGGTCTTCAATCGCTACCGTCAGACGATCGATCTCACCCTCTATGCCGTCTGGATCGAGAGCCCGGGCCTCTTCGATAAAGTCTTCCACGGTGGCGCCGGCGGACAGTTTATGCAACCGGGTATCGATTTTTTTCAGATCGGCTTCGATCTGACGGCGTCGGTTAGAGCGCCGCTCGGCCTCGGGAAGTTCATCGGCACTGTTGCATCCGGCCTGCTGGCACTTGTTCATAAGCCGGGTCCCGACCTGCAGAATATCGTCGCGGGCCTGATCGAGACGCCCCCGCTCCTGCGCCAACTGCTTTTGGAGGGTCTCCAGCTTGGAGCGGGCGTCCCGCGACCGGTTGAGTCGGGTGTGCAAGTCGAGCGCCGCTTCATCCGAAGGCCGTTCAACTAAATCCTGCGCGACAGCTGCCACCAGATGGTCAACCTGACGAACAAATGCATCGCTGTCGCGGTCGATGCCGGCAATGCGCTTTTCCAGAATTCCGGCCTCCTTGAGCTTATCGAAGAGGCTTCTGAGGTCATCCATGACGGCATTGGCCTCAGCCGGCAAAGCTTTGGCTGTGAGGCCGATCGACCTCACAGCTTCTTCCCACTGCTGCTGCCACTCTCGCCGTTCTTTTTCGTTTTGTTCCAGACGCGATTGGGCCGCATCCAGCTCTTTTTCCCGCCGAGCTTTGTCCCGTAACAATTGATCCCGTCTGAGAGAAAGATCGTCCGCGTCTTGGACCCATTTTTGAGCCCGTTTAATCAGACCGCTCAGCGATTCGTCCGTCGCATCGGCGAGACCGGAAGACCCCCGCAAGCCTTGAACCAGCTTTAACCGCTGCGTATCGATATCCTTTTTCAACGCGTCGGCCTTGATCTGCCGTATCCTCACCTCGTTCACTTTTTCGGTCAGTGACCGAAAACTCCGCGTCCACTGCCCCATTTCCTTCGGAGACCGCGGTACAATTCCCAGGGGCTGCCACGCAGCCATCCATTCGGCCGTAAGGTCATTTTTTTCTGTCTCGGCCGAAACGAAGTCTTCCTCCAGCGTTGCCAGTTGACTGCCTGCAGTGGTTTGGTCGGCCAACAGCCTGGCCTTCGTGGCAACGCGGTCGGCTTCGCGTCGGAGCCGATCGGATACGGCGTCCGCCTGCTGCAGGTCCGCCTCGAAAGCTTCGGCAAGATTTGTTGTAGCCCGCGTCGCGGAGACATAGGCCTTCAGCTCTTCCTCGAACACCGGTGCTTCGTTTAGCCTTCGCAGGATTATCTGCCAGCCGCGGTCGCGCTTTTCCCGGGCCGCCTGCAGGTCTTCTTCCGTGGGCACTTCCCGTTCCAGTCGGTGGGTCTCGATCTGCCGCTCCACCTCCTGGAGATGTGTGCGTGTTTTACCGATATCTCCCCTCAGATCGTCGGTACGCCGCTCGAGAACGTCGAAACGATCTTCGAACGCCATAACAGTATCCGCCGACGGTACCGCCAGGCCCTCCAAAACACCGGTATTATGGTGCCCCAATTCCAGCCGGGACTGCTCGAGCGCAATGGTTTCCCGTGCGGTTATTATGTCGACCTGCTCGGCCCGGTTGTGCTTTTCGAGCGGGCCGAACTCGGCGGCTTGCGCCAGCGCCGCTCGCAGCCCCTCGACCTCAGGTGGGGCATCGAGGGCCCCGATGTCCTTTTTGAGGTCGGTGATCTCACGAGACAGTGCCGGCAGTTTGTCGCGCGCATCTTCGATACGGGTTATGATCCGCTCGTACTGAGTGCCCAATTCCTGAATCTTCACCGCTTCATATTTTTTAATCCGCAGCCTTTCGGCTTGTTCTAAAGAGAGACCCTCACGCAGGCTGCGCAGGATCTCCCTTGCCTCTCCAAGCAGGGTGTTGCGGCGTGTCTCCAGCGCCAGCCGGTCCTTGGCTGCTTTACGCTGGCTGCCCAGCTCGCGGTAAATCTCCTCGATCGGCTCGGCACGGTCCAGAAGGCCTGAGTCGATGTCCAGAGCGGCAATGGCCTGCTCGTGCGCCGCAATGTTCTTCGCCGCGCGGTCCCTCCCGGTTTCGGCGATTCCGATCTTTACGAGCAGTTCCTGCCGTTCTTCCGCGAATTCTTCGGGCAACAGAACGGCATTGCCGTAAGTTGCAAGATCGCCGGCCAGCTCCCGGCGTTCGGCAATGAGCGGCAGGGCTTCCCAGATGCGCTGTAATCGATTCAGGTGTCTTACCAGGACGATCAACTCCTCTTCGACGGTTTTCTTTTTATTCAAGGCCGCCTGAAGGGCCTCATCGTGCCGGACCCACTCCCGACCCGGCAGCTGGGCCTCCCGCAGTTCCCGGCGGTTACGGCTCAACCGGCCCAAGGCAGCGTTGATTTTCGGCTTCTGCCCGGAAGGTCGAAACAGCGCATCGGCTTGCAACTGCAAGTCTTTCTGAACCTCCGTCAGGTTGACGATCCCCGATCCGGCGGCAAAAACCAGTTGTCCCGAATCACCGCCCCCCTGAATGATATCGTGGCCGCCCCGAACCAGATCGTCGTACCCCATTCCGAACATGGTAGTGAAAAGGTCGACATTGACTCCGCTCAAGAGTGTTTGCAGTTCGGCTTCCTCCACGACGGACGTATCGTCGGCAGCACGCAAGGTGTGGCCACGCCCCTTGCGCCGGATATACTCGAAGACGTCTCCCTTGCGGGTTCGGATGGTCGCGCCGATACGCATCTTGGCGTAAGGGTGAATGAAGTTGTCCGCCGATCGCTCGGGAATACCGTAGAGCATGTGCCGCAGGGCGCGCAGCGCCGAACTTTTTCCGGCCTCGTTGAGGCCGTAGACGAGATGGCAACCCTCCCGGCCCTTGCTCAAGTCAAGGTTGACATCGGTAAACGGCCCGTATGCGATCAACCGCAGCGCATCGATTCTCATTCGGTCGTTCCCTTTTTGAGCAGGCGCCGAATGAGCATCGGCCGCGCCTGGTCCAGCATCTCCCTCAGCCAATCGGGATCATCGAACCGTACCGCATCCGCACCTTCTTTGAGTTCACGGGGGAGTTTTTTCCCCAAGTCTGAGAGCTCTGTTGCCAGGCGAAGGCAGGATTCGGGTTCGGCGGCCAACTCGTCAAACAGTTTCAACAGCTCGTCGATGGCCCCTTCGGCGTGCTTTAAGCGTTTTACGGAAGCCGGTGGCGTGAGCTTGAAGTTGACTTTTTCGACCCAGACCCTTCCGCTGCCGATTTCCAGTGCTGATGAGCGGATCTCGTTCGACCAGCGTTCCAGGTCGGCCAGGACCTCATCGCAGGCATGGGTTTCTCCCTCGATCTGAACACGAACCGCCATGGGCAGGCTCTCGTTTTCATCCAACAATTCCACGAGGCGCCGGCCGAAAAAGTCCACTATATCGTATCCGCTCTCCGAACCGGCCGCCTTCACATCGGTGGCCACCCAACGAACCACATCGGTCGGTTTAAATTTGACGTCGATCCGAGTGCCGTCCTCCACACTCACCAGCATGCATCCCTTGGGACCCGTCTCCCGGGCGTGCCGGCCCTGCGGATTACCCGAAAACACGATCGGCGGCTCATCCAGCACCCTCTCGCTCTGGTGAACGTGACCAAGCGCCCAGTAGTCGTAGCCCTTGTTTCTCAATCCCTCAAGTGTGCAAGGGGCATATGGTTCGTGGCCTTCGCGGCCGGTGAGGCACGAGTGCAGGAGCCCGATATTGAAAAAACCGCTGTCCGCCTTCGGATAACCGGCCGACAAGTCCTTTTTAACGGCCGGTGACGCAAAACTCTGCCCGTGCACCGCAACGTTGATCTCCTGCATTCGAAATGTGGCGGGATTGTCTGTGGGAAAGGTTTTAACATTGTCCGGCAACCGAAGAGTTTTACTGATCTTATTGGCCGCATCGTGATTCCCGGCGACGATGAAAACCTGAATACCCGCGTCACGCAGCCTGGCCATCTGGGCCACAAAAAAAAGACCGGTGTTGTAGTCCTTCCAGTCACCGTCGAAGAGATCGCCGGCAATGAGAACAAAGGCAACCTTTTCCGATAGGGCCAACTGTACGAGGTTTTCAAATGCGCGCCGGGTTGCCTGGCGAAACTCATCGACCGGAGCGCCCTCGTATCTGTTGAGTTTGTGCAGGGGGCTGTCCAGATGAATGTCGGCGGTATGGATAAATCTGAACATCTATTCAAACCGTTTTTTAAATTCCAGAAAATCTCTTTTCAAATTATCAAGATCATTTCTGAGTGCCTCGATCTCCCGTTTTATTTTTCCATCGTGTTCGGATTCCGGACCGGCCACACTTCCAGCCATAAGAACCGGCTCTTTTTCCGGCATTTCAGGTTCAGCAGCAAGAAGATGAATAAAACGCGACTCCTTCTGCCCGGGCTGCCGCGGGAGCTGCCGGACGATGTGCCACTCTTCGAGCCGGTTCAGGGTTTCCTGCACCTCTTTCAGGCTCTCGAAAGTGCAAAGCCGCGCCGTACGCCCCCGTACCTCGCCAATTGTCTGGGGACCTCTCAATAAAAGGATGCAAAGAGCAGCGGATTCACGGTTAATGAAGTTGTGCTTCCGGGTAAAACGCTCTTCATATTTCGGGACCCGGCCGACCTCGCTTTTGAAAATCAACCCTTTTTGAACCAAGCCCTCAACCACGCTCAGCACGGTTTGCTCGTCGTAAAAAACCACCGGTTCGCGATTCGATTTCTGATTGCAGGCGTTGGTCAGGGCATTCAATGAAAGCGGGTAATATTCCGGCGTCACCAATTCCTTTTCGATCAGGCTGCCCAGCACCCTTAATTCTATTGTATTAAGATCGGTTTCCATCATTTTATTTTAACATGAAACCCAAATCGGGGGTAGACCGTCACGTCATTTTGCAAATCGGTATTCGGCCAGATGAACGGCAGAGCTTCCTATTGGCGGGACCTGTCTAACCGTCATCTGGTCCGGCAAAAAGGGAACCTTAAAACCGGTTTTCCCCTCCATCGGCCCGAAAGATTGAATCCGTTCGACCAACCGGTGAATTTGTGTTCGAACAGGCGAACGGACGGTCCGCCCGTTGGATTATTTTAACTATTTGATATAATATATAATATTTTTAGTGGGCAAAAGCCGAAATCCCCATAAGGATTCGAAATCAGGACAAAAAATGAATAAAAATTGATCCGAGATTAAAAAAAGATTGACCATACTATATATTGTGTACTATAAATAATGTTATCACAAAATAGGCAGTCACATGGAAAGTGTCCTTTTATCCTAAAGGGCAAGGTAGTGTTCACAACCAACAACCACTCAAGGGAGGATTAGATGGCAACAGCAAAAAAATCAACAGCTACCAAGAAAACTGCTTCGGCCAAGAAACCGGCGGCGAAAAAGACGACTGCTACTAAAAAAACCGCCGCTAAAAAGGCCGTTGCTGCCAAAAAGCCTGCCGCTCCCAAAAAGACAGCTGCCACAAAAAAGCCTGCTGCGAAGAAAACAGCGGTAAAAAAGGCAGCCGCTACTAAAAAAATGACTGCTGGGAAGAAAACCACCTCTAAAAAGGCCATTGCTGCTAAAAAGCCTGCCGCTCCCAAAAAGACAGCTGCCGTGAAAAAGTCTGCTGCGAAGAAAACAACGGTAAAAAAGGTAGCCGCTACCAAAAAAAAGGCCACCAAAAAGGCAGCGGCACCCAAGAAAGCTGCCGCAAAGAAAAAGAGATAGCGGCGCTATTTCCACGCCCGTACAAAGCGGGGCGACAAGGATCATTTCTGCGCGTATAAAATGGTCATGTTCCCCGTTTTTTCTTTTTTTTGCGACGCCTGCTTTCGATTCACCGAAGACTCGTGGCGAGTCGGGCGGAACAAAAGACAGCCGGAAGTTGGTCAATTGTGAAGCCGGCGGTCCGAATTTCAGGAAAAATAGACCAACGCGTTGCGATAGCCCTCATCAAGGTCGGTCATCATCTTCTCAACGTCGCTCATCACTTTTTCCCAGCCAGCCTCTTTATCCTTTTCGAGGTCCTTTACGAAAAGGTGAAGCGTCTGAATTTTCTGTTTCAACCCGTCAACCATATCCAGGTACTTCGCCTGCATCTCGGGTTTAACCCCCGCCGCCTGTTGGTGGAGATCATCGATTTTGGCCTTCCAACCGTTCAACTGGGATTTCAATTCCTCCAATGATTTTTTACCTGCCATGATCGAACCTCCTGCCAGAATGTTTACGTAACCCTGCATCATTTGTGCGCTTGGAGATCGACAACCGATTCATCCGAATGCGGGGGTTTTATTAGGCCAATATTGTTAAATTTTTCCCGTTTGATCAAGAAAAAAATTATGGGTCAAGTACGTCGACAGGATTACCGCCGTTCCTCCGTGAAATTGTCCCCAGCAGCCCGGTGCCTTGAATCCCAGCGGAGGCCGCACTATGTTTTATCTTAATTGATCGGCTTTAAATAGGAGTCCCATTTCAAACCAAACCGGAACGCACACAATGAAGCTTGATCAGTGTCCCGTCACCAGTGACGAGAAACAACGGATGGTAGCGGAGACTGCTTATTTCCGTTTTGCGAACAGGGATTTTACCGGGGGCGATCCGGTCGAGGATTGGGTCGCGGCCGAAGCGGACATCGAAAATTCCCCTAAGGTTTTCTGCAGCGTGAAACCGCAAAGAAAGGCGCTGGCAGACTACCAACGAATGGGGGTTGTCGAAACCGTCGAAAAATGGTTCCATCGGTTGACATCCTGGATCAAGTAATGCCTCAGGATCGATACGAGCGGGCAAAACGGCGTGAGAATCCCTGCACCGGGCGGTAAAAAAAGCCGTGCGACTATCTGGTATTCACAATCCAATCAGCTGCCACACCTTCCGACACAGCGTTGCGACCCACCTGCTGGAAGACCGCAACGACATCCGAACCGTGCAGGAACTGCTGGGGCACCAGGATATCAGCACCACCATGATCTACACTCCCGTCCTCAAGCGCGACGGCCGTGGCGTCATCAGCCCGCTGGATTCGATGATCAAGCCACTCGCCTTAACAATCGTCTGCGGCCGTCGACTGAATCTATCGGATGCCGAAGAACTCTCTGGCATTGGCGGTGGTGATCCGGGCAGCCTCTTCGATCGGCAGGTCTTTTATCCGGCTGAGATGCGTCAGGGTGGTGAGCAAATCGGCTGGCTCGGAAACCTTGCCCTGGTATTCAACCGGGCAGTCGGTTTCGATGAGGATACGCTCCAACGGGGCGTGCCGGATGGCGGACCGGTGGTGGGTACTGTAGGCCAGTGCCGGGGTACAGGACACGAAATACCCGTCGGCAATGATCTTCTCCAAAAGGTCTAAGGGGCCGCTGTACCAGTGAAAAATCGCCTTTTTAATCTTCGCCTCAGAAACCATCCGGTGGCATCTCTGGTGGGAAAAACGGGCGTGCACAATCACTGGTTTTTCGAACTCTGCTGATAGGTCGAGGACGCGCGCAAAGACCTCCCACTGAACCGCCTTTTTCACTTTGGCCTTGTAGTCGAGTCCGACCTCTCCCAAGGCCGTGCAGGTCGCCAGGTGCGTTCTCACAAAGGCCAGGGTTGCCTCGATCGGCTCGGTCGGAATCGACCAGGGGTGAAATCCCACGGACGGCAGCACCAAACCGGGGTTGGACGCGGCAATTTCCAAAACCTTGCGGTTGGAGGCGATGTTCATGCCCACGGCCACGATTCGCGCCACACCGGCCGCTTCGGCCCTTTCCAGAACTCCCTCGATGTCATCGATTTCGTTCAAGTGGGCGTGACCGTCGATCAACTCACGCAAAGGATTCGATTGAGCCGGCATCCTGACCTCGCTTTTCGGCTGTGGAAATAACTTGGACCTTGACCGGTTGAACCGTATTATGTAACGAGAGATAACATCTTGCAACCGTTTACCAGTGTTCAGGTTACAGGTTTCGGGTTTCAGGATTTGGGGGTTGCTGACACCTCATATGAAACTTAACGTTACTATACCCAATAAAGCGGTAATCTATAGAGACACTATCCCGGGTATTCAGGTATTCAGAAATATCAAATTCCAAGGAAACTCCAAATCTCAATATCCAATGACCCAAACAGGTTTGTGATTTTGAATTTTGTTCATTGTGATTTATTTGTTATTTGTAATTTGCGATTTGGAATTTTTCACCGAAACTTAAACGTTTCCTCTTCGATCAAACTGGCCGCTTTTCAGGCCAGCGGCTGGGCCGACACCATACACCTAAAGCCTATAACCCCATTCCCGATGAATCAAGTGGTTTCACTTTACCAACACATCTTCGCATCTTGCGGAGAAGTTACGATCTAAGACTCTATAGCGGCCTAAAAACCGTCACCGGTGCTACCGGCTCGAACAGAGCGATTCAAATTACGATAATGATAAACAGCCCCAAGAAAGTAACGCTTTTTGTTCAGTGCCTGGTCGACGGTATCTATCCTGAAGTCGGCGAGGCCATGCTGAAAATTTTTCGGAAGCTGGACCTTACCGTCGACTGCCCCGCGGATCAGACCTGCTGCGGGCAACCGGCCTTCAACGCCGGCTACCGGCGGGAAGCCCGGGTCGCCGCCGAGCGGTTCATCCGGATCTTCGAAAAGGCGGAGGTTGTTGTCTGCCCGTCGGGCTCCTGTGTTCACATGGTCCGCCGGCACTATCCGGACCTTTTTCGCGACTCTCCCGATTGGCGCAGACGCGCCCAAGCGGTGCGCGGCAAAACGTTCGAACTGACGCAGTTCCTGGTGGACGTGATGGGGGTGGAGGATCACGGTGGCCGCTTCGACGGCCGGATCACGCTGCACGACTCCTGCCAGGCTTTGCGCGCCCTCGGCATCAGCGCGCAGCCCCGCCGGCTGATTGCAAAGATCGCCGGCGCCGAATTCGTAGAGATGCGGGACTCGGAGCGGTGCTGCGGTTTCGGCGGCTCGTTTGCAGTGAAATATCCGGAAATTTCGACAGCCATGGTCGATGACAAGGTGCACAACATCATCGCCACGGGAGCCGACGCCGTTGTGGGCGTGGACATCAGCTGCCTGATGAACATCCAGGGACGGCTCAGCCGAATGAAATCACCGATCAGGGTCCTGCACATCGCCCAGTTGCTGGCGGGAAGCATCCATTTTGAGGGTTTAAGGATTTAAAATTTCAACGGTTTGCTTTTGAGCCACAAACTTTGACGGAGAATCCCAAAGCATTAGCCCCGAACCGTCATTTCTGAACCGTGAACCTTGAACCGTGAACCGTGATCTCCGATGAGCCACATCACTACCGAAAAGTATAAATCAGAAGCCCGCAAGGCGATCAAAGACCGCGTGCTGCAATCCGCCCTGGCGAGCGTTCAGGATCGGTTGGGCAAGGGCACGGCTAAAGCGTACCGCGAACTCCCCGAAGGATCCGGGTTGCGGCGCACGGCGCACGACATGCGCATGCAGGCGGTGGAGAACCTCGACATCCTCCTGGAAACCCTGGCGGACAATATCGGTAAAAACGGAGGGCTGGTCATTTTCGCCGAGGACGCACAGGCGGCCGTGACGGCCTGTATCGACATTGCCCGCAAACACGATGTCAAGCAAGTGGTCAAGGGTAAATCGATGGTTACCGAAGAAATCGGGTTGAACCCGACCCTTCAGGCCGCCGGCATCGAGGTGACCGAAACCGACCTGGGCGAATACATTATCCAGCTTGCCGGCGAGTCCCCTTCTCACATCATCGCGCCCGCAATCCACAAGACGCGGGACCAGGTGGGCCGGCTTTTTTCCGAAAAGCTCGGCATCCCCTATACCGACGATCCGCCAACCCTGACACGCACGGCCCGCAAGGCCCTGCGTCAGAAATTCCTGACGGCCGACATGGGGATTTCCGGGTGCAACCTGGCCTGCGCCGAAACCGGACACATCACCACCGTTTCCAACGAGGGCAACATCCGCATGGCCACGACACTGCCCCGGGTCCATGTGGCCTTCATGGGTATGGAACGGGTCACGGCCCGCCTGGAAGACCATGACATTCTCTTCCGGCTGCTGTCCCGCGGGGCCGCAGCCCAGCATCTGGCCGGTTACATCAGCTACATCGGCGGCCCGCGTCAAGCCGGACAGATGGACGGTCCCGAAGCCTTTTACCTGATCATCATCGACAACGGCCGATCGAAAATCCTGGCTGACACCGAATTTCGCGAAATCCTGTGCTGCATTCGCTGTGCGGCCTGCCTCAATGTCTGTCCGGTCTACGGTAAAATCGGCGGGCACGCTTACGGGTTCGCCTATTCCGGCCCGGTCGGCGCCGTGGTGACGCCGTTGCTGGTCGGCATCGAACGCGCCAAGGACCTTTTTCTGGGCGAAACCCTTTGCGGCGCCTGCAAGGATGCCTGCCCGGTTGACATCGACCTGCCGCGGATGCTGCTGGCCCTGCGCGCCCGCCTGGCCCGGGACGGTGCGGATCGGATCACGGGAGACGGCCTCACGGCCGAAAAGGTTTTTTACAGGGCCTGGTCTGCCGCCATCCGCAACCGCCGGGCATATGCGGGGTTGATGCGAACGGCGAGTATGGTGCAGCGGCCTATCACCGGCGCCGACGGTATGATTCACCGCCTGCCGTTTCCTTTCGACGGCTGGACCCGCAGCCGGGATTTGAAACCGCTGACGTCAACATCCTTTATGGAGCGCTGGAACAAATCCTCAATTGGTAAACGATGACAACCCAAAGTCATTTTATCGGACGGGTGACAGCCGCACTGGGTTATACGGGGGCGCCTGAGCGACGACGCGCGACGGTTTTTACCGCCCGTCCCGGTCGCCGTCACGGGGAGATCCTGAAACGGGCCCGGACAAGAACCGATGCGGACCGTTTCATGTTGCTGAAAGAGCTGATTGTGCAAGGCAAACCGCTCAATTTAAAGGTCATATCAAAAAAGGACCCGAGCGACACCGCCGTCGCCATTGCCGCGCTGGTCGAAGAAAAATCCCCCGAGTGGGAGGGACCGAAGTCAGTGGCCGCCTGGCGGCATCCGTTAATCGACAGTCTCGCTCTGCCTGAAATTCTGGCCCGTCAGAAGGTGCCGGTCTACTCGCCGCGCCAGACAATCGGTGACCCGGAGAGCACGAACAATCTGTCATTTTCTCGCAGACGGGTCGAAACCGCATTTATCGGCATCACGTCGGCCGACTACTGCTTGGCGGAAACCGCTACTCTGGTGATGAAAACGGTGCCGGGCAGCGATCGGTCCGTATCTCTTCTGCCTTCCATCCACGTGGCCGTCATCGAGTTGAACCAGATCATCCGGAACCTGCCGGAGCTCTACGCCTGTTTGAAATACGAAGGCAAACCACCGGACTGGGGATTGACCAACTGCCTGACCCTGATCAGCGGGCCGAGCAAAACAGCCGATATCGAACTGACGATGGTACACGGCGCGCACGGTCCCCGCGAAGTGTATCTGTACGTCATCACACAGGCATCGGCCGCATGACCATCAGCTATCCGTCCATTAATGGCTCCTTTCCGCAATCACGGCCTCGATTACGCCGAAGGCGGACAAGTTCGGCGGCAGCGCCTGTTCGGGTTACATGGGGTCGCTTCCAGTAATCCGTGGATGGTCGCCATCATATTTTTCCCCGTTAGACGGTCGTCGTTAAACACGGCGTGCGAGGAAACTTCTTGACCCCGTTCCCGCCCTTCGTTATTTCTATTGATGAAAAATCCATAAAAACATCCGATCCCGGATCCGTGCGCCATCTTTTAGTCATTGTCGAGGCCCGTCATGCAAAAATTCAATCCCGAACAAGCCATGTGGAATGTGCGCCGTGAATTCGGCGAACACGGCGGTGTTACGCCTTCAGTATCAAGGTCCTCGACCTTTACGGTTATGGATCCGTGCATCATGCCAGAAATCTTCGAAGGTCTCCGGGGGCCGGAAAAAAACGGCTGTTTTCTCTACAGCCGCCACTTCAACCCCACTGTCGATGTCCTGGCCCGCTATCTTGCCGCCATGGAAGGCACCGAGGCCGCCGTCTGCACAGCCAGCGGCATGGCCGCAATTTCATGCACGCTGTTGCAGTTGTGTCAAACAGGTGATCACATCGTTTCCAGCGATACGGTCTACGGCGGCACTCACGCCCTGCTCAGAGAGCTGTTCCCCAGAATGGGAATCAGCACAAGCTTTGTAAATCCGACCGACACACAGTCCTTCGAAGCGGCGATCACGAAAAAAACGCGGGTCATTTACACCGAAGCGGTCGGCAATCCCACGCTGAAAGTCGCCGATATACCGGCCCTGACCGACCTGGCGAAAACAAACGATCTGACGCTCGTGGTGGATAACACGTTTACGCCGGTCATCGTTTCACCGGCCCAACTGGGCGCCGACATAGTCGTCCACTCGCTGACAAAATTCGTCAACGGCGCCAGTGACGTGATCGCCGGGGTCATTTGTGCCGCCAAACCGTTCGTGCACAAACTGATGGATCTGCATACCGGGCGCGTCATGCTCCTGGGCCCGACCATGGATCCGCGCATCGCCTACGACATCATTCAACGGCTGCCGCACCTGGCCCTGCGCATGCGCGAACACGGCGCCCGGGCCATGATTATCGCCGCCAGGTTGAACGAAATGGGGGTTGACATCGCCTATCCCGGTCTTCCCTCCCACCCGCAGTACCGGCTCATGAGCCGGCTCATCAATGAGGGCTACGGTTACGGCGGTATGCTGACCATCGACTGTGGCACCCGGTCGAGAGCCGAGGACCTGATGAATGTTCTTCAGAACGAAGAGCGTTTCGGCTATATCGCCGTGTCGCTCGGATATTATGATACGTTGATGTCCTGCTCGAGTTCATCCACTTCTTCTGAAGTTCCGCCCGAAGACCAGCACAAGATCGGATTGTCACCCGGACTGGTGCGGCTTTCGGTCGGTTTTACGGGTAGCCTGGCAGCGCGCCTTGAACAGATCGAGCGGGCCGTCAAGAAGGTGGGATTGGTAAGATAGGGCGGTTGGGTTCAACCAGTCCCCTTGGTTTTTGGTGATATTGATTTATTTTCGTCGTTCCAGGCTCGTTGTACGGAAAATAAATTTTTTATTAAAATATTCAGCCAGCGTCTTATTCTGCCCCAGATGAAAATCACGCAACACGAAGTTTTCCAGGAAATCATCGGTGAAAGCGAGTCGATGCAAAGAGTGTTCGATATCGTCGAACGCATTGCCGACAGCGACACGACCATCATGATCAATGGCGAAACCGGTACCGGCAAGGGTATGATCGCCAAGGCCATTCACCGGCGTTCTTACCGGCGCGACAACCCCTTTGTTCAAATCAACTGCGGTGCCATCACCGAAAGCCTGCTGGAGAGCGAATTGTTCGGACATGTCAAAGGCGCCTTCACAGGGGCCATTTCAGACAAACCGGGCAAATTCGAGCAAGCCCGGGGCGGAACGGTATTCCTTGATGAAATCGGTGATATGAGTCCGGATCTGCAGGTCAAAGTCCTGCGTGTGCTGGAAGAAAACGAATTCGAACGGGTCGGCGGAGCGCAGACCATCAGGGCGGATGTCAGAATCATAGCAGCCACCCACCGTGATTTGGAAGAAGAGGTTCAGAAGGGCAATTTTCGCGAAGATTTGTTTTACCGCTTGTATGTAATTCCGATCGCTCTGTCACCACTCAAGCATAGAAAATCGGACATACCCCTGCTGGTCTCGTATTTTTTGGAAAATATTAGCCGCGCCAAGGGCCGGGAATCGATCAAAATTCTACCCGAAACCATGGCCCAGTTGCTGAACCACTCCTGGCCGGGCAATGTGAGAGAGCTGAAAAATTTGATGGAACGCCTAGTGGTTCTCAACGAAAGCGGAGACATCCGGCCGTCGGACCTGCCGGACAGGATCCGCGGTGTCAGTCGGCCGGCCGCCCAGCCGCACCTGGAAATTTATGCTGAAGGGGTCGACTTCAATACGGCGGTGACCGAATACGAAAAAGAACTTATCCTGCGCGCGTTGGAAAAAACCAAATGGGTCAAAAACAAGGCGGCGGAACTGTTGCAGATCAAACGAACCACGCTCGTCGAAAAGATCAAACGCTACGGAATAGACAAGAAAAAGTAGACTAAACCCCACTGGAAAACGTCGAGTATGCGGTCCCTGACTGCGGAGGTATTCATGAAAGACTACGGCATTCTGTTTGTCGATGATGATAATGCGATACTCGATCTGGTGAATCGATACCTGACCCGTGAAGGCTACGCGGTGAGTTTGGCCGACAGCGGCCGCAAAGCCCTCCACATGCTGAAGGAAAAAGATTTCGACATCATTTTCACGGATTTCAAGATGCCGGAAATCGACGGTATCGAACTGCTGTCGGCGATCAAGGAGTACCGGCCTGAAACCGAAGTCATCATCGTTACCGGCCACGGAACGATGGAAACGGCCGTTAAAGCCATGAAGATCGGCAGCTACGATTACCTGCAAAAACCCTTCAAACTGGACCTGTTGAAATTGATTATCGACAGAATCGTCGGCGAAAAGCTGCTGAAAGACAAAAGGGCCCTATTAAAAAGCCGGATCAAGGAGCGCCACCGCTATGATTCTCTGGTGGGTATCAGTCTCGGGATGCAGGAGATCTACGAAATCATCGATCGGATGAAAAACACCGGCCCCAACGTGCTGATCCGCGGCGAAAGCGGAACCGGAAAGGAGCTGACGGCCAGGGTGATCCACCGCAGCAGTGATCGGAACCACCGACCGCTAATCCCCATTGTATGCAGGACTTTCCTGCGGGGTCTGTCAGGAGACGACACAATCCAACATCTGTCGGAGTTGCTTGCATCCGCGGACGGCAGCACCCTCTACTTGGACGAAATCACCGACATTTCGCTCCCGGTTCAAAAGGAATTCTTGCGGCTGTTGGACGGGAAAACGAATGATATCGAGCCGGTCGGAGCCGGTTTTGCAAGGGATATTCGGGTGCTTGCCGCTATGGGTAAAGATCTCAGGGACGCCATCGAGGGAGACCTGGTGAGCAGAGGTTTTTTAAACCGCGTCAGCGCCGTTTCGATCAAGATGCCGCCTCTGAGGGAACGCAAAGAGGATATCTGTTTGCTGGTCAATCACTTTCTTCACAAGTACAATGCTGACAGCGCCCGCAAGGTTTACACCTTTGAGCCGGAAGCCTTGTCGTATCTGCTTCAGTATCACTGGCCGGGTAATGTGATCCAGCTTGAAAACGTCATCGAAAGGGCGTTCGCACTCGGGGCCGGAATCGCCATATCGGTATCGGACCTGCCGATGGAAATCAAAACTTTTGGCGACATATCGAAAATCGGCTGACCGGTCTGAGCCTTATAATTGCCGTCTTTCGAAACCGTTCAGCCGGGTGGAGGTGCCCACTTCTTTTCCGTATTACATTCTATTTTCGTACAAAAAAAGACTGCAACATGAACCCAACCCGATTCGAAAGGAGACCTCAATGGAAGGCTGTATCTTCTGCAAGATCGTCAGGGGTGAAATCCCGTGTTTCAAGATTCTCGAAGACGACAGGGTTCTGTCGTTCGCAGACGTAAATCCCCTTAATACCGGACACACATTGATTATTCCCAAACGACATGCCGAAAACATCTGGGAAATCGATGGGGAGGATCTCACCGCTATTCACCGGGCATCTTTAAAAATCGCCAAGGCCATGAAAACTTCCTTAAATCCGGACGGAATCGCCTTTCTACAACTCAACGGAAGGGCCGTAAACCAGATCGTGATGCACTACCATCTGCACCTGATTCCGCGTAAATCGAGCGATCCGAAGTTGACGATGACCGAGTGGGAGCTGGTTCCCGGTGATATGAACGCTATTAGAAAGACGGCGGGGGCAATTGCTAAGGCAATCAAATAGTTTCCGTCCATAGAAATCAAATGGTGGCCTCGACCGTGGTCGCCCCCTGCCCCTCCCGGACGCCCACTACCTCGGTTGGAACCAGATCGCCCCATGTCTCTCGATACATGGCCTTTTGAACCACCGCGAACATAAAATGGAGCAGCTCATAAGCCGATACGGTCGACAGCGGGTCTTCGAGAAGGGGCGTCAGCTGCATATTTTTTTCGGCTGCGCGCTTGAGTGCTTCCAAATCGTTCAAGGTTTTGAGGCCCTGACCGCCGCCCGGGTGGGCTTTACTCCACTTAATCTTCAGTTGCGTTATTTTTTTTCGTGATGCAATTAATAGGCTTCGTCGGGTTTTTTCGTTCATAAATACTCTTTGGCCGGCAACAGTCTCCTTTATACGCCTCATGATGCAGTGCTTTTCCATCTGCAATTCTTTAAGGAACACCGCGCGAACGTCATCGGTCAAGCCGACGGCGACCCTTTGCAGGATGTGATTTTTCTCACCGGTTTTCTTCGCCATTTCTGACCGGGCGCTGTGCCAGAACATCCGGCTGGCGTTTTTTAAAAGCTCAAGCTGGGCCGCAGTTTCGCCCGCGTTCCTGAATATCAAGTTTTTAATGCCGATGATCAATTTGCCGGTCTGACTGAACAGTCGTTCACCGGTGATCATCTCGTAGATGATCCCGACCGCAGCGTACCAGTCCTGGAGATACAGAATGCGAACGGCATCTTGAAAGCAAGCCGCCAGGGTCTCGTTCGGCATTAAATGTGTTGGTGTCGCGTAGGTGGGTGTTCCGCCCAAAATCGGTTGCGGTACCTGCCGATTATTATCGGACCCGTAAGCAACAGCGGTCTCAACGTCTATGAGACCGATCGAATAGTTTTCGCTCGTGTCCAGAAAATCGGGGTACCTGGCCTTGTCGCCGGCAATCAATAGATTTTCGGGCTTCAGGTCCCGCATGGCCACGCCTTTTGACCGCAGCCAGGCCAACAGATCGAGCAAGTTTGTCACAAGACCGGCAATCTGGTGCATGCTCTGGCTGACCGTCACAGACTGGATGCACCCCCGAACCGTTCGGCGGTAGTCGTCAATGGTGTCCTTGTTTTCAGCAAGGGTTTTTTTCAGCAGAACGTTTATTTTTTCGACCCGGTCCGGCGTCAGATCTTTATGACCCACCTCCAGTTGTTTGCCGGCCAGGTGAATCAGAAACCACTCCTGCAGCGTGTAGCGGGGGAACTTGCGTTTAGCGGTTTTGTTCAGCAGAATCTGGGCCCGCTCCTCGAATCCCTTATAGACCTTCCGGACAGCATCGAGCTGTTCATCGTTTTCGACGGCATAGCGCCCTTCGAAACCGTGGTTTTCCCAGATCACATCCGGATAACCGGCGATCTCCTGGTAGAGTTTGTTAGGCAGGTCGTGGAAATCATTGATGACGCGACTGAGGAAAAAGTAGCGTGAAAGATCCATCACAAAGACATACGAATTGCCGATTCTCAAATGAGCCTGAAAGGAGGGGAACTTTCTCAACCAGTCGAGATATTTTTCTTCCAACTGCTCCGGGGTCAGTTGTTTACTTTCTGAAAATGGACGGATCATCTTGAGGACGGCCGCCACCGTCGGCACGATGCATTCCCGGGGGGCAAGCTTCTTGACGATCTTCCGGTCGGATTCGATGGCGGTGATATAATTTTCAAAATTAGTGATCGGTTTCTGGGGGACCTTGAGCACGAAGTGGTCGTCGTAAATCACGGTGAAACATTTGCTGCGGCTGGCGCTATCGTCGCCGGCAAGACCGACGCTCATGCGCCTCGACACCCATTGCTTGTCATGGAACACTTCCAATTCATAGGTTCTGCGCGTATCGACCACAACGGAATCCAGCAATTTAAAGCGGCCCCGGGCCAGTTGGGTCTCCCCTAACTGTATCTTGTAAATATTCAAAAAAAATTCGACAATGCTCTCCTCGTCAATCTCTTTCACCTCTTCAATCGGCTCGATCGTCTCTTCGATAATCGCCGGCGGAGGCTCTACTTGCGGCGTAGCCCTTCCTTTGCGTTTGCGTTTCAGTAAAAACAGCAAAATGAGAACCAGGAAAATGGAAATCAAGAGGGCCGGAAGAATCCCGATTTGATAGCCCATCAGCGACACGTTCCCGAGAATCTGATCGATCTCTTTGAATTTATTTGTAATGATCTCTAAAATTTCCAAGTGATTATTTTGCATGAAGGTACGCCTTCTTCTACTACTCTGCCATTTTCGTGTTGTGGGCCTGTGAAGATCAACAAAATCAAATAATTATATCGTGGATCGCCGTTTCGATCAACTCTTATCTATATGATGACCGTGTGATCGATTCACTAACCGCCGGCGGCGGTTGACACTGAATTTTTTTTCTTGTAAAAAATAGTCGTATTGCAATGGCAGGCCATGAAGGCTTGCGGATTCAAAAATAGAAGAACCGATACCATAGCCACGAAGGCGCAGGAGAACCCTATCGAAGGGACAATGCAGCCAGTGGCTTTTTTTCGTAGAGTGAAAAAAGGGGAGGGATTGCAAAGATGTGCGAGGCCAATGCGTATTTCTACAAAAACGGCAAAGAGGAAATGGTTCTCGAATCAGTTGATGTTGTTGAACCGGAGGAGCAGAGCGGTTTTCGTCTGGTCAGCATTTACGGAGATCAGAAAACCATCAAAGGCCGTTTGAAAATCATGAACCTTGTCAACCATAAAATTGTATTTGAAGCCATTGAATGATTTTGGACGGCCCTATCTGCCTTAGCCCATTCAGCCAAAGCTCCCGTTTCTCATCCGATACCGAAGCAGCCGCTATGCACCTGCCTCAGGCAGCTATCAACGATTCCGAACACCGCGTCAATGCTCTTGCACGACTGTGCGAAGTGTATTATTCAACCATTTCTTGATTTGGGTGAGCCCTTTACATAATGCGGACATCGAGAGCCCGGCGCTTCGAAAAAAAATCGGGGCTGAGGGGAACGTATGGACAGGTTGCGCAAATTCTACCAGACATCCGCTTACCGGTATGTTTTCTGGATATTGCTGATTTTTCTGCTCGTCCTGGCCAACTGGGCGCTGAGAAACGGCGACCACCTGCTGTTGTTGGGTGTGGCCTCGGTCGGTGTTGTGCTCGGTGCAGGGAGTATATATGTTGAAAGAATAAACTTCAACCGCGGCGAATCTTTCGAACCGGCCTACACGACCCGGGTTATCAGGTCGGTCGCCCTGCTTGCCGTCAGCCTCGGTCTGGCAGCGCTGTCGATTATCCTGATGTTAGGCATCTATGACGGATGAAAAGAACCGCGAGAATGGCAACAGACCCTCCCGATACACGGAAACACCGCGGTCATTCATCCGATCGCGCCCCACTGACCGGTCCGCATACGATCACTGCCAGGTCCTGGATCGATCCGGCCCATTTCGGGCGACTGCTGCACATTAAAATTGTCGCGTCGCGTGACGGCACGGCCGTGCTGACCATGCCGTTTCTGATCGATTTCGCTCAGGGAAGCGGACTGATGCATGGCGGGGCATTGGTCAGCCTGGCGGATACCGCCGTGGTAATGGCGATCAAGAGTCTGGTGCCGCCCGGCACCCATTTTGCGACCACTTCTATCGAAACGAAATTTCTGTATCCGGTTAAAAGTGGTGTCGTTACCGCAAGAGCCCGCGTAACGGCAAAAAGACAAAACCGATTCTACGGCCGGGCAACTCTCTTCAATCAAAACAAACGACCGGTAATGGAATTTCGGGCCACATTCCGGATGGCCAAAGACGGGCCGACCGAAAAGCCTGCTGTTAAGGTCCCGCGGAATGGTTAATCTCATGTTCTAAGTCGATCACAGATGGATCGACACTCCTATCAAAGATCAATTAAACGATAGTCACGGTCGATGTCGGAAGGCAAGTTGAGCCCATTAAGATGACCACAAACCAGGCCGACGTTACTCTGAAACCGGGCCGGGAAAAATCACTGCACCGGCACCACCCCTGGATTTTTTCCGGTGCGATAGATCGCGCCAGCTCGACGGTATCGGCCGGAGAAACCGTCAGGGTGCTGTCGGCGGACGGCACTCCGCTGGCTATCGGGGCCGTTTCACCCCGGTCCCAGATACGGGTTCGCGTCTGGTCTTTCGATCCGGCCGAGGAGATTATCCCGAAGTTTTTTGCAAACCGTCTGAATCGCGCATTACAGTCACGTCATCTGCTTCAGGCCGGGAATGCGCTCTCTGCTTTGCGACTGGTCAATGCGGAATCGGACGGACTGCCGGGTCTGATTGTCGACCGTTACGAAGATTACCTGGTGTGTCAGTTTCTTTCCGCCGGTGCCGAGCACTGGAAAAAAGAGGTCGTGCGACTGTTGACGGATCTGATCCCGGTAGCCGGCATCTACGAGCGATCGGAAGGTGACGGCCGACTGAAAGAAGGATTGGCATCGTCCAGCGGCATCCTGATGGGCGCAGAACCACCCGAAAGAATCGAGATCCGTGAAGGGCCCTTGCGTCTTTTAGTCGATGTCCGCCACGGCCACAAGACCGGCTATTATCTGGATCAGCGCGAAAACCGGGCACGGGTTGCGGCGTTTTCGCCTGGTGCCGATGTGCTCAACTGCTTCGCTTACACCGGAGGTTTCGGCCTTCAGGCTCTCAAAGCCGGTGCCGAACATCTGGTGAACGTGGAGACGTCGCCGGAAGCACTGGACATCCTGCACCGGCAACTGGCGCTGAACGGCCTGGACATCCACGCCGTGGAAAACATCGGCGTCGACGTATTTCAGGCGCTCAGATCTTTCCGGGATGCCCGGCGCAGCTTCGATCTGATTATTTTGGATCCACCGAAGTTCGCCGGTTCCGGCCCTCAGGTAAAAAAAGCAGCGCGAGGCTATAAAGACATCAATCTTCTGGCTTTCAAGTTGATCCGGCCGAATGGCGTATTGTTCACTTTCTCCTGCTCCGGTCATGTGGATGCCGCCCTTTTTCAGAAAATCGTAGCGGACGCAGCCTTGGATGCCGGCCGTGATGTTCAGATACTGGAGCACCTGGAACAGGCATCCGATCATGCGGTGGCTCTTAACTTCCCCGAAGGCGCCTACCTGAAAGGGCTGATTTGCCGGGTTCGATAAACGGAGACAATCGATGCTAAATATTTCCCGCAGCGAGGTTGAATTTGCCCGTGCCAACGGGATAAATATCGCCTATCAAACTTTCGGGGACAAGGATGCGTCCCCTTTGATCCTGATAATGGGCCTCGGCTCCCAGATGGTTCTTTGGGATGGTGAATTCTGCCGGCAGTTAGCGGCCGGCGGCTACCGGGTGATCCGCTTCGACAACCGCGATATCGGGCTGTCGACGAAGCTCGATTGGATGCAAGTTCCCGACTCGGCCGCAGTAGCGTCTGCCCTGCAGCGCGGTGAAGTGCCCGCACTGCCCTACACGCTCGAAGACATGGCCGCAGATACCGCGGAACTGCTCAAGGCTCTGGGCTATGACTGGGCTCACATCGTGGGCGAGTCGATGGGCGGCATGATCGGTCAGATTATGGCGATACACTTTCCGGAGCGCCTGCGCAGCCTGACCTCCATCATGTCCTCCACCGGCAATCCGTTGCTTCCGCCCCCGAGTCCGGAGGTGCTCGAAATTCTTTACACGCCCTTTCCTCCCGACCATGACGGCTACGTCGAGAGTTTCGTGCGGGCCTTTAAAATTCTGAGCGGCCCGGCGATGCCGTTGAATGAAACGCTGGCCAGGAAATGGGCCGAACAGACTTATAAACGCGGACTGAATCCGGCCGGGGTGGCGCGCCAGTTTGCCGCCATCATGGCAGCTGGGGACCGGACCGAAAAGCTCAAGTCCATCAGCGTCCCGACATTGGTGATTCATGGCGAAGCGGACCCGCTGCTGCCGGTTGAATGCGGCCTGGCAACCGCGGCAGCCATCCCCGGTTCCCGGCTGAAAATCATCCCGGGAATGGGACATGCCCTGCCCGAAGCCGTTTGGCCGCAAATTGTTGCAGAAATCACCCGGCACGCCATTTGATGGTGATGACCAAGTGGCTTTGGCCACTGACGTCGTGCTGGAAAAATCGAGAGGCGTTATTGAAAATCCGACCGCGGATCGCCACGGCAACTTAGGGTCACGGTAAGAAAAAATTCCAAACGGTTGCGCCGGATTATGGTTTGTCTACAAAGCACATCCACCTGCGCATATCGAGATATGTGTGGGTGGATGTAACACAGTAGACGGGCCATAAGACAAGCAAGAGGTGGAATTATTTTTTGCCGGGGCCCTTAAGATCTATCTTTGAAAGGAATCAGCCATGGAAAAAAGCAAGCCTTCCAAATTGAACAAATACAGTCAACGGATCACGCAACCCCCGTCTCAGGGCGCATCCCAGGCCATGCTGTACGGTGTCGGCCTGACCGCCGAGGACATGGGCAAGGGACAGGTCGGCATCAGTACCATGTGGTTTGAAGGCAACACCTGCAACATGCACCTCAACGACCTTGCCACCGAAGTCAAAAAAGGGGTTGAGGCCACCGGCCTGGTGGGGATGAGGTTTAATACCATCGGAGTGAGCGACGGCATCTCGATGGGAACCGAAGGCATGAGTTATTCTCTGCAGTCCCGGGATCTGATAGCCGATTCCATCGAAACCGTCATGCGGGCTCACTGGTATGATGCCAACATCTCCATTCCCGGTTGCGATAAAAACATGCCCGGATGCCTCATGGCCATGGGCAGGCTCAACCGCCCCTCTTTGATGATCTATGGCGGTACTATCCGGGCCGGAGACCATGATGGCCGTAAAATCGACATCGTGTCGGCTTTTCAGAGCTATGGCGAATTCATCGCCGGTGAAATCGACGAAGAAACCCGCAGAGCCATCGTCAGGAGAAGCTGCCCCGGTCCGGGGGCCTGCGGCGGAATGTACACTGCCAACACCATGGCGTCGGCGATCGAAGCCATGGGAATGACCCTGCCTTACAGCTCCAGCACGCCGGCCGATTCAAAAGAGAAGCGCGTCGAATGCCGGCAAGCCGGTGAAGCCATCCACCGATTGATGGAAGCCGATATCAAGCCGCGGGACATCATGACACGCGCTGCGTTTGAAAACGCGATAGCGGTCGTCATCGCCCTCGGCGGAAGCACCAATGCCGTCCTGCATTTAATCGCCATGGCCCGGGCAGTGAACGTAGAGTTGTCGCTGGATGTTTTTCAGTCGGTCAGCAACCGCGTGCCGCTGCTGGCGGACCTGAAGCCGAGCGGCCGATTTGTGCAGGAAGACCTGCACCGTGCCGGCGGCCTGCCGGCGGTTATCAGGCGCCTGCTGGACGCCGGCCTCATGCATGGCGACTGCCTCACGGTCACCGGGAAAACGCTGGCGGAGAACCTGGTCGATCTGCCCGATCTTTCGGACGGTCAGGAAATCATTCGCCCGCTGGACAACCCCGTCAAGACCACAGGTCACCTGCAGATCCTGCATGGCAGCCTGGCACCGGCGGGAGCCGTGGCAAAAATAACGGGAAAGGAAGGCACCCATTTCAGCGGACCGGCCAATGTCTTCGACTCCGAAGAGGACATGCTCAAAGCACTTGAGGAGAACCGGATTCAAAAAGGAGAGGTCATCGTTATCCGCTATGAAGGCCCGCGAGGCGGTCCCGGTATGCCGGAAATGCTCACGCCGACCTCGGCCATCATGGGGGCCGGCCTGGGAAAGGATGTGGCGTTGCTGACCGACGGGCGCTTTTCGGGTGGTTCGCATGGATTTATCGTCGGCCACATCTGTCCCGAAGCCCAGGAGGGCGGTCCGATCGCACTGGTTGAAAATGGCGACCGGATCACCATCGATGCAGAAAGCAAACGGATCGACCTGAACATCGGCGGCGACACCCTGTCTGAAAGACGGCGCCGCTGGCAGGCCCCGCCCTTCAAAGTCCAGCGGGGCGCGCTACACCGGTATATCAAAAACGTCCGGCCGGCTTCCGAAGGATGTGTGACCGATGAGTAAATGAGCGGTGCACTTTTTGCGAAAAATTGGACTGATAGATGTTGCTCTGGTCGCCACGGCCATCCTGACGGCCATTGCTTTCTGGACGCGAAATATCATTGTCATCGCCCTGTTGATACCCGCAGGAATCATTCTGGTCCGTCACCGGGCCGACACCAAAAAGGAAAAAGATCGCAGGGAGGCTCTCGCCACCAAGACGCTCATGCTCTCGCTGCTGCTGCCCATTGTCCTGATTATGGGTCTGGCCCTATACTTTCTCGTGAAAACCGTGCCGCTGATCATCCAAAACTGGCAATAGGACAACCGGATGACCGCTCCTTATATAGAAGTCGCGGAGCTCCTGCTGAGACTGAAAAACTGTGTCGTGCTCACCGGAGCCGGTATCTCCGCCGAAAGCGGGATACCGACCTTTCGTTCAAAAGGAGGGCTTTGGGAAAAATACGACCCCACGGTTTACGCCTCCATCGAAGTGTTTCGCAAAGACCCGTCAAAGTATTGGCAGATCCGGGGAGACTTCATCCGGGATTACGACTCCTATGAGCCAAATGCCGCTCACCGGGCCCTGGTTGAACTGGAGAACTTGGGAATCGTGCGCCAGGTGATTACCCAGAATATCGACGGCCTGCACCGTAAAGCCGGCAGCCGGAGGGTCGTTGAAATCCACGGCAGTCTCCGGGAAATTATCTGCCAGCAATGCGGCAGGACCTACCTGGCCCCCAACATACCCGAAGGCAATCCGCCCCACTGTGCATGCGGAGGGGTTCTCAAGCCCAACACGGTTCTCTTCGGCGAACAATTGCCACCTGAGGCACTGGAGGTGGCCATCCGTGAATCGAGCACATGCCGGGTCATGTTGGTGATTGGCACTTCGGCCGTTGTCTATCCCGCGGCTCACCTGCCGGTGGTGGCAAAGCAGCACGGTGCAAAAATTGTGGAAATCAATATTGAAACGGCATTCCCGGATGCCGACCATGTCGTTCTCGAAAAAGCCGGAACAGCGATGGCACGCATTCTGGAAGCCATAACGTCGCGCCGGACCGACTAATTACAACCCAAATTGAGCGCTTCTTTGTACAGAAACAGGAGACACCATTGTTCTCGAAAGAAACGATCGGCAAGCAAAACATCGTCCTGTTCGACCGTGATCGCAACGGGATATTCATTCACAGGGACTGTCTGGCTGAACGGCCTTTCACCATCGGCGACCGTTTTAGAATTCACAAGGGTCGGCGCGAGTTGTTTTCGCTCAAGATCAAAAAAGACGACCAGGGAGATATTTTGCTGGATAAGAACGGAATTTTCGTAAGCCGAAGCCCGCGGGTGGATATCCTTCTCGGCGGAATATATGAAGCGTTTGTTCTCGATCTTCCGAGAGACGATCCCGAGGTGATCATCCTCCGGCCGCGATAGACTTTAAACCGTATATTTCCCAATGCAGGCCTTCGGCCGCAACCAAATCAGTGTTCAGGTTTCGGGTTTCAGGATTTGGGGTTTGCTGACACCTGACACCTGAAACCTATAATCCCATTTCCGATGAATTAAGTGGTTTCACTTTTACAACACATCTTCGCATCTTGCGGAGAAGTTACGATCTAAGACTCTAAATATTACCACATGATATTCAGCCATGCGGTTAAATACCTTCGAAAAAGCCCTGATGAACAACCCCATCCGCGCTGCACTGCAGCGTCATTTTGAAGCCCGGATTCTGAAAAAACTGGGGGGAAAGATGCGGGGCGGTCTGGCGCTCGAAATCGGTTGCGGACGCGGCATGGGCGCCTGCATCATCTTTGAGGAATTCAGAGCCGAGCATGTGCACGCTTTCGATATCGACCCACATATGGTGCAACTGGCCGGACACACTTCTTGTCGCCGGCCCCGTAAACCAATTCTATGGGTGGGCGACACATTAAATATTGCGGTCCTGAGCAACACGTATGATGCGGTGTTCGACTTCGGTGCGATTCATCATGTGGTCCAATGGCGTGACACCATCAGGGAGGTGTACCGTGTGCTCAAACCCGGGGGTCGTTTTTACGTTGAAGAAATTCTCGAAAAATACATCGTTCACCCGCTGTTTCGGCGCCTCCTCGACCACCCTCAGCAGGACCGGTTTACCCGGGCGCAATTTGCCGAAGCACTCGAAAAAAACGGTTTCACCGTAACCGCCTCCGGCGAGTTCATTGAGCTCTTTGCGTGGTTCATCGCGGACAAGCCGACTCCGGATGCCGACGCCTCTCAATGAGCGTTTTTGTTTAATCTCATTGATCAGGTCGGATTGAAAAATTCCGCTGGATGTTCGAAACGGAAAGCGCATGGAGTAACCTCGTGAATTCCGGATGGGAATTCGGTGGACAGATGTCAGCGACAGCCATGGTGCAGAATCAGGGTGGTACGTTCGCCGGTGCGTTTTCGGTGGCACCAGGTGGAATTTAGGGAACGATGGTGAAAAGTTGCCATAATCTCCACCTCCACCTAAGGCACGGACTGTTACAACAAATTTGAGAGCATCGTTGACAACGCTTTTTAGAGCCGGGTCATGCCGTCCGTGCGAAACAAGTTTGCTTTGCCGGACGATGATATGGTTAAGTGTCTCCAAGGCATCAATACGGGATTTCCTGCCATGGTTGGCGATGACTCATTCACAAATTTCGTCAACTTTTCACCATCGTTCCCTATATATCCCTTGGGCACGGGCATTCGTCGGCATCTCCAGCGCCAAGCCGGCCGCTAGACTCAAAGCAATCAAAAAAATGGACATTCTGTTTTTCATGGTTTTTCTCCTTTCGACTCGTTAATTAGTTTATAGCTCTTTGCAACCCCCCTAAAAAGGTTAAAAATAGGGGAAAACGAGGGAGGCAAACGTCACGTTGAGAGATTTTAACCTTATTTTAAAGCACATAAATGATACTTGCATAACCGCCGCGTGTGGCTTAGATTCTCTAAAGTTTCCATGGAGCCTTGTCTGGTTCGTGAATTTGAGCGGTTCACGTCCTGGGAGGCTTCACCATTTTTCCGGAACCGTCAAACATCGGGGGTCCCTCGGCAGTGACGGGGTTTACCTGAACGAAGTTAGAGTCTTAGATCGTAACTTCTCCGCAAGATGCGAAGATGGGTCGTTAAAGTGAATCCACTTGAATCATCGGGAATAGGGTTATAGGTGTCAGGTGTCAGCAAACCCCAAATCCTGAAACCCGAAACCTGAACACTGATTTGGTTGCGGCCGAAGGCCTGCATTGGGTCCCAAGCTGAGCGTTTCATATTTTCAAAATTACAAATTATAGATGAATTCGCCATTGTTTTGAGCTTTTGGGAAAGATGGGGCATCCTCGGCTGTCGTACATGCAGCGTGTAAGGACCTGACAGAGTGAAGCGGCATTTTCTGATATACATTTTGGTTACCGGGCTGTTGGTGACGGTTATTAACACTGTTCGGGCCAGCCTTCCTGCCGGTGAGGTTTTACAAGGCTGGGTGCAGGAGATGAAGACATCTTCCCGCGGGCCGTTTAAGCGAATTCGCTGGTTTTGCAACGACGGCACCATCCAGCCGCCCAAAGAGTATGCCTGCAAAGAGCACGGCGGTGGTGTGCAGCACGGCGAGTGGACCGAACGCGTCAAATTATTGCGGGACAACGGCTACTACATTGCCAATGTATTTGCGGATGTCAAACCGGAGGATCTTCTGACGCAGCCGGAGTCTGCGGACATCCTCAAACAGATGATCCTGGAGCAGTTTTTGATCCGTGCCGATGACGGCTGGATTTTCCGCAGGGCGCGTTACTACCGGGGAGCCCTGCAGGTAGAAGATGAAACCAGCGGCGGGCGGAATTTGCTTTTGGCCTTGACGGCAGAACCCAGCTGGCGCCGGCAGTATTTTCTATCCTTGCGTGAAGCGGTGCGATTTTTTCCCCACGGGCGCCAAGGTGCACCCACCACTGAAATGCGCCAACTGTCCTTAGCTATCGCGGAAAGTGATAAAAATTTTGAAAAACTGCGCATTAAAATTCATGTCAAACCCGAATTAGGCGATGCTGCCCAGGTGCGGTCCTATGCCGCCCAACGCGGCGCAACCGACTTGGCAGAAGACTACGAGCGCCTGGCGGTCACTATCGAAGAAGTCTACCGGCCGCAGGATATCCAGAAACAAATCCGTTCCCTGGCCAAACAGGTCAGGAACAAGCGCCTGGCCCGCCTGCTTGTCGAAAGCGCCGCCAAATTTGATGATGCCCGCGACAGCGCTGTGCGTTTCTCCGAAGCCGGACGTCTGCTGGCGGCCCTGCGAGATGGCTTGCCGGAAGCCGGTCGGCCCGAGCAAATGCTGGCGGTTTTGGATACCAGCCACTCGATAGAAGGTGATATGTTCCGCAGCAGCACGGCCTTACTAGAGGGCATCGCCCGGGCCAACCGGCGTCAGCGCCTGAGCTGGCTGCAAGACTGTGTTGAGGGCCTGTACGGCATCGGCTTGATTTCCATGCGACAGCGCAAGGCAGTGCAGGAAAGCCTGGCCGAAATCAGTGAAGGCCGACCGCGCTTAAATGAGTATAAGAACGAATTGGTCTATGCCGCACGCGTGCCTGAATGGGCGGACCGAACCCTGCGGTTTCAGTTTGACGAGGCCATTTCGGTTTTGGAAATTCTTGAACCGCTGACACGGCGTTATGTCCATGACCGTTTGCGGGGCAGTTTGCTGCTATTTTACGCGGAGGTTCTCGACGGTTTGATGGCAGACGCCAATCGGCAGCTTGGAATCCGCAATACCTTATTTAATCAGACCGTTGACGCCGGATTAAACGGTCTCAATCCCGGCCTGGCCCGCGGTGTATTGCGGGTTTTCCGGCCGGGGGATTCGATTGCCAACCTGGAGCGCAACGGGATTTACGTTCTGGCCGCCACCACGGAGAACCTGCCGCCGGTGGCCGGCATTATCACCGCCGGTAAAGGCAACATGTTATCCCATGTTCAACTGCTGGCTCGCAACCTGGGAATTCCCAACGTGGCCGTCTCAAAACGGCTGCTATCGCAGATTACCGCCAAAGAAGGCCGGCGGGTGGTGCTGGCCGTCAGCCCGCGGGGCGTGGTGCAGCTTCAGGAAGACAATCCCGGGTGGGATACGGTTTTTGCCGAAGAATCCAAAACGAAACTGACCCTGATTCGACCCGACCTGGAGAAACTGGACCTGACGAATCACCGTTTTATGCCGCTTCAAAATATTCGGGCTAAGGATTCGGGCCGGATTTCAGGACCCAAAGCCGCCAACCTCGGCGAGCTCAAATATCATTTTACAGAGGCCGTCACCGAGGGGCTGGTGATTCCCTTCGGCCAGTTCCGAACGCTGCTGGAACAGCCCATCGAGCCGGGTGGACCGTCTGTTTTTACTTGGATGCAGGACCAGTATGCCTTGATCGAGAGACTGAAAAATTCACCTGCCAGGCAGGAGCAGGCGACCCGCGGGTTCCTGAAAAAGATGCGCGATTGGATCGTCCAGGCCGAACCGGGCCAGGATTTTCGCAACCGTCTTTACGCGGCCATGAACAAGACCTTCGGTCCGGACGGCACCTACGGGGTTTTTGTGCGCAGTGATACCAATGTGGAAGACTTGCCCGGGTTTACCGGAGCCGGTCTCAACCTGACCGAAGCGAATGTGGTGGGGTTTGAAAATGTGCTGGCGGCCATCCGGCGGGTCTGGGCCTCGCCCTTCACCGAGCGGGCCTATCGCTGGCGGCAGGCTTACATGGATCATCCCGAGCATGTTTACGTCTCTGTCTTGTTAATGCAGAGCGTGCCCGCAGAAAAATCCGGCGTCATGGTGACGGCGGATGTGGATACCGGGCAGCGCGACTGGCTGACCATCGCCGTCAACGAGGGTGTCGGCGGGGCGGTTTCCGGTCAGACCGCCGAGGAATTGCGCATTCACACGCCCACCGGTTACGTACGGCTCATGTATCACGCCAGCGAGCCTTACAAGCGGGTTCTTCTGGGTGATGGCGGCATGTCGAAAATTTCCGCCAGCGGGGCTGAGAACGTATTGACCCCAAAAGAAATAGACATTCTGGTGGATTTTGCCGCCGCTGTGCCGCAACGCTTTCCCCGGCTGCTGGATGCCGCCGGTCAACCCGTACCGGCCGATATCGAATTCGGATTTTACCGGGAAAAACTGGTGCTGTTTCAGATCCGGCCGTTTTTGGAAAGCGCCCGGGCCCGGCAGAATCTTTTTTTAAACAGCCTGGACCAAGGGCTGCAGCAAGCCTATCCGGCCGGCGTTGACCTGGATGCCGTACCGACAGGGGGGAACCAATGAAACCGCTTAAATTGTTAATTGTTATTATACTGCTGCTAACCGGTGTCCCTGCGGTATGGGGCTATCCCCTGGACGGTTATCCGTTCACCGGCATCATCCGCCTGGAGGGGTTTCGTCTGGCTCAAAATGGCACGGTGCGGGGAAGGCAGTTACCGGCCGGCGCCTTGCTCAACCTGGAACAGGTGGATTTGCGGATGCCCGACCAAGCAGACTTTCAGATTCCAGCGGCGGATCCCGAATTTACCGGTAAGGTGAAACAACTGCTGGGCGGTGAGGCCGACCGCTACGGGATTTCCCTCATGGATTTAAGTGATCCCGAAAACCCGCGTTACGTCGAACACCGGGGGGATTACCAAGCCAATCCGGGCAGTGTGGGCAAGCTCATTGTGGTTCTCGGTATTTTCCAGGCCCTGGCCGACATTTACCCCGACGACATCGAGGCCCGGCTGAAGGTTCTTCGCAATACCGTGGTGACCGCCGACTCGTTTATCATTTCCGACCACCACAAGGCACCTTTTTGGGAGCCGGACGGCCCTAAAATTTGGTACCGGCCGATTCAGGAGGGCGATCGGGCCAGTCTCTGGACTTACCTGGACTGGATGCTTTCAGCCAGCTCCAACGCGGCCGCCAGTATGGTCATGCGGGAACTGATGCTGCTGGTTCAATTCGGCAGCGAGTATCCGTTGAGCCCGGAGGCCGGAAGGCGTTTTTTCAAGGAATCACCCAAAAAAGAACTGGCGGCGCTGCTGACGAAGGCCTTGCAAGAACCGCTAACCCGCAACGGGCTCGATATTAAGCAGCTTCGGCAGGGTTCTTTTTTCACCCGCAACGGCAAGAAAATGGTACCGGGCACCACCAGTTATGCCAATCCCCGGGAACTGATGCGGTTTCTCATTAAAATGGAGCAGGGGCGGCTCGTGGATGTCTTTTCCAGCCGCGAGATCAAGCGCCTGACTTACATGACCCAGCGCCGCATTCGCTACGCCTCGTCGCCGGCACTATCCCCGGCCGCCGTTTATTTTAAATCCGGCTCGTTGTACAAGTGCAAGCCCGAGCCTGATTTCAAATGCCGCAAATACCACGGCAATGTGACCAATATGCTGAACTCCGTGGCGATTGTCGAACACCCGGCGGGCAAGGGGCAACTTTTTTACATGGTGGTGGTGATGTCGAATGTGCTACGGAAAAACTCGGCAGTGGCGCACCAGACCTTAGCGACCCGGATTCATCGACTCATCGAGAGGCACTACCAGGAAAGAAAATCTATTGAAGAGAAGGACCGGTCTCAAAAATGAGGCTATCCATGGCCACAATCAGGTCGCAGAGCCAGCGGCCGCCCTGCGGACTTTTTGCCAGGGCCACGGCGATGTAACGCCGACCGTCATGTTCGATGATGGCGCTGTCGGCATGATAAGGCCCCCAGGTTCCGGATTTTCGATAAATACGAGAGTCCGGATGTTGGGTCTTTAGCCCTTTGACAAATTTATGATTGATGGCCGGTTGGGCGAGGATTGATTTCATCTGGCGGCTGGATTCCGGCGATACCAGCTGGCCATTTTCCAGCATATAGTAGAAACGGGCCACCTGCAATACGGTGGCGCCATGGGAAAGGTTGTGGAGCGGGTCGCGCCGCCAGGCACCCGATTTGCTGTATTCTTTTCCTACCCACAGACCGCCGTTGCGATCCGGATCGTAAAGGCGATATTGAGGGGACTGGAGCAAGCCGGCCAGATAGCCCTTGCCGACACGGTTGAGCATCTCGGTGGCGGCCTGATTCGATGAGTTGCGGATCATTTGCGTGAGCTTATCACGGGTGGTTTCATCAAGGTCCATTTCGCCGTTTTTAATGCGTTCAAAGGCACCCAGAAGAATGGCTATTTTGGGCAGGCTGGCGGCATACATCATTTCATTGGGATTGATATACGCATGCCGGGGGGCTGAGGGATCCGTGATATCAACCAGGGCAATACTGAGGGCTTTGCGTTCAGCGGCCGTGTTCAGCCGCAGGGAAGTCAGACAATCTGCAAGCCCCTTCTGTAACCTGGGGTCACAGCTCTCCTCTAACACAGATGAAGGCGGTTGAGCCGCGGACGGTATCGCGACCGTTAAAAAGACAATAAAAACCGTGACAAGTTTTACCGTAGCTTGCATAATGTGCCATTTATACTAAACAAGGATTAAAATGCAAGAACAAACACCAACCCAGGATCTTGCCGACTTTTGTAAAGCCAAATATTTGGCCCTGCACCACATTGGCAAAAGGTCTGCGTTGCTCTTTCTCAATTTTTTCCTAATTATCATGGCGTTGTATCAATTAAAACCGGCCAGCCGCTCGCTTTTTATCGGGTCGCTGGGGGCCGAACAGCTGCCCTACGTGTGGATCATGACCGCCATTACCATGGGCGTTTTAATTACATATTATCATAAACTCGTGCAGCTTTACAGCCGTATCAACGTCGTTTTGGGCACCTGCCTGGTATTTAGTGCGGTTCTGGTGCTGTTTCGCACCGTGGTCAATTTCCCCAGTCCGATAGTGCCGATCGCTCTATACGTCTTCGTAGACATTGCCGGCGTTGTGCTGGTCGAACAGTTCTGGAGCCTTACCAATTCCATCTACACCACCCGAGAAGGAAAAGCCTGGTACGGTTTCTTAGGTACCGGCGGTTTGGTCGGCGGAGTGATCGGCGGCGGGTTTGCGGCCATTTTGATCAATCGAACGCCCTTGCAGACGCCGGATCTCCTTTTGACCGCCGTCGGAATCCTGCTCATCATCTTTGCGATAACCTGGTTTATGGGTCGTGCCGGCATCTATTGCGAGGTTGACCATACGGGCAGCGTGATGCCGCAAAAGGGTTACCGACGGGGTACCTGGCGGATCTTGGGCCACAGCCGCTATCTGCTGCTGATCGCCGGCATCTTATTGCTGGCTCAGCTCGCCTCGCCGATAATCGAGTATCAATTCTTAAATACAGTTGGGTCGTCTTTTCCGGAACGCGAGGCGCGTACGGAATTTTTATCATTGTTTTTCAGTGGCATGGGATTGGCATCCATTGGAATTAATTTGGCAATTACGCCGCTGGTCCACCGGTTTTTCGGTGCGATCGGGGGATTGCTCGCCCAGCCGTTGATGATCAGTTTATTTTCATGGTGTTTTTCTCTTCACTCCACGCTTTTTTTCGGCGGGGCCGCCAAAATAAGCGACCGGGGATTATCCTATTCAATCAACCGGGCATCCAGGGAACTGCTCTACACCCCGGTGGATTCCGTCCTGATATATCAGGCCAAGGCCTGGATCGACATGTTCGGCTATCGATTGTTCAAAGTCGCGGGTTCCGTTCTAATCCTACTGTTTACCCAGTGGCTGCCCTTCACCGTAAGCATTCCCCATCTCAGCTGGTTCACCGCCTTTATTTGTTTGATCTGGATAGGGTTAATCATGGTGTTGCGCCAAGAGTATCAAATTGTAAGTAAACAGGCGGTATGACCTATTGCATAGAGAAAAGGGGATAACCCTGACCGATCTGGCCCGAATGTTTGACATGACGACCTCTGCTATGGGATATGCCGTCGCGAGAGGCGAGAGGGTTGCAAAACTAAAGGGGGGTTAAGTCGATTTAAGATTATTGAGTTTCTTAAGGATGTCCCGGTTTACCAAGATTTTCTTCTGATGCGCAATTGTCTATACATCTTTTTGTTCGCGTTGTTCTTGAAGTCGTCCGATCAGATATTTATAAATGATGCTTGAAACCAGGGTTTGATAAGGCATCCCTTCTTCCATTGCCTTTATTTTGAGTCGCCTCAGATCGTTTGGCGATATACGTATATTCATCCTCTCGCTTTTTGTAAGCGTTGCTTCGGCTGCTTTTTTTGCCTTTTTCATCTCTTCTTCCAGATTATTAACTGAAACCCACGCTTCGGTCTCAATGGATTTCATAAATTCCAGTTCTTCCTCATCATGAAATTTCATTTTTCATCCTTTCTGAGATAAACTTTGGTGTATTTCCGGCTTCTCTCTGCGTTCTTTGCAGCTTTTCGGAAAATTACGTTATGAGAACGCAAAAAATATAACAGCTTGAATTGCAAATGTAGGAGGCTGAAAGACCGCGCGTTCTTTGGCTATTTTTTATTAAGCAGGAATTATTCGTCAAAGTCTATATTGGGGTATAAGAGCCCGATGGAGTTTGAACAAATAGGACTGTTTAAAGCTGCTTGAAAAATGGAAATAGACAATTCTCAGTTCGGATCAAAAAGGCGCCGTGGTCAGAGCTGCCGAAACTTATGCTCAAGGTAGGCGCCGATCATGATAGAGGGACATCCATTTTTGTAAACTTTTCACCATCGTTCCTATATTCCGGATCGGTGAAGTTGACTCCTCGGGGAATTACTTCAAGATCTTTGACAAACGCGAAATCAGACCATCAAGATCCACAATTCTGACCCTCAGATACCCAAATGATTTTTCATAGGTCCTATCCAACGATTTTCGATGCCCTGGAGCCAAAAAACCGTTTTCTCATGCCCGTTATACTTGCATATAGCGCTACTATTTGCAGGTTAGAGTTTATTTGGTAATAGATAGTCGCGTCACATTAATTAACAGGTTAATAGAATGGTATGGGAAAATGTGCTAAACCAATCCATTCAGGCAATGAGGTATCTGAAATGCCACCGAAGGGCTTTAAATGCAAACAATGCGGTCATTGCTGCCTGAACCTCGATGCCTTTTCAACATGTGCCACCGATGAGGATATCCAGATGTGGCAGAAGGCAGGCAGGGATGACATACTTGAATGGGTAGACCCCATTCAGCTTGGCAACCATTTCATTTATGACATCTGGATTAACCCCGTCACCCATGACGACGTTAAAAGATGCCCTTGGCTCAGGAAACTGCCCAATCAGGACAAATACATTTGCCGTATTCATGATTTGAAACCAGAACATTGCAGAGCCTACCCGAAATCAAGGCAACATGCTCGAAAGACGGGGTGCAAGGGTTTTGATTGATAAATTTGGGGGATAGCCGGACTGTTTGCCGATCAAGACTATTCGCTTATATCCTTCCATGGTTAAGCCCATTCGTTTGGATGTACATATTGTTCGAATTGTGTTGACCATTATTTACCGTAACTGATTAGAATAATTTGTCTTTTAAGATCAAAGGACTACCTTGCCATGGGACTCTCCGCCATCACCGATGACCTGATTGCCGAACTCCAGACGCTGCGTTTCGGTCCACCGGTGACTCACGTTTACAATCCTCTGGTGTATGCCCGCAAGGCTTACGATGCTTATCTGGAACGCTATGCCGCACCGCCGAAAGAAGTGGTGTTTGTGGGAATGAATCCCGGTCCGTGGGGTATGGCCCAAACCGGTGTTCCGTTCGGCGAAGTTCATGCCGTGAAAAACTGGCTCGATATCGAGACGGAAATCGGTGCTCCGGAAATCACGCATCCCAAAAAACCGGTAACGGGTTTTTCCTGCAGGAAAAGCGAGGTGAGCGGTAGACGCTTGTGGGGCTGGGCCAGGGCAACCTGCGGGTCACCGGAGATTTTTTTCAGGCGTTTTTTTGTTGCCAACTATTGTCCGCTGCTCTTCCTCGAAGCCGGCGGACGCAACCGCACACCTGACAGTCTCAAGGCTGCCGAAAAAAAACCGCTGCTGAACGTTTGTGACCGGGCCTTGCGACGAATGATCACTTTCCTGAAACCGCGTTATGTTATCGGTATCGGAAATTTCGCCCGCGATCGTGTTCAGGAAACCTTGGAGGGGATGGGGCTTGTGGTCGGTCGCATCACCCACCCCAGCCCGGCCAATCCGAAAGCCAATCGCGGTTGGGAAAACGCCGTGGCGCAAGAGCTCGCCGCTGTCGGGGTAAAGATCAAAAAATAGATTTTTAAGGTGCAGGTAAACTGAGCTTAGAATGGCGCGCCGTTTTACGGTGGCCAGGAGTGGTAGGCAAGCAACAGTGATGCTGTCAACGGCGATTTTTTCCATTTCTGGCACAGCGAGAAAAAAGAGTGGTCGCCGATGGCCAATCGCACGTATTTTATTTTGACTTGGTTTTACTCGGCTCGAGCACCGCTACTTTTTTGACGAGCGCCAGGATGGTTTCCTTGAGTTTTTTGGGCGGCTTGACGAACCGCACGCCCATGCCCGGGTCTCCACTCGACTCGGAATCGTTAACCCAGACGACTTTTGCGTTGACCGATACTTTTTCGACATTACCGATGGAAAAGGTCAATTGGGTGAGTTCCCCCACCGCCGGTGCACTGTCGGTCTGGATGAACATGCCATCGACCGAAATGTCTTTGCTGTATGATATGAGATAGTCGCCTTCGTTAATAAAGTTGATCTCATATTTTCCCGGTACACGGATGCTGGACCTGCGGTCGGCCTCTGCCATTTTCAATCTCCTGCTTGGGATATGGAGGATAACGAAAAAAAATCGATTTCCTTTAAAAAGTTCTCGGTATTTGTTAGGAATTACGTCAGATAATGTCAAGAACAATATTGCCTGCGGAGGAATTTATCAGATGTTTTTCGAACTAATCGAAAAAAGAAGAAGCATTCGGCAATTCACGAACGATGCGATCGAGGCCGCCAAAATCGAACGGCTGAAGGAGGCGGCCTTGCGGGCCCCTTCCTCCCGGGGTTCAAACCACTGGGAATTTGTTTTCGTCACCGACCGCGCCCTTATATCAACGTTAAGCCGGGCCAAACCGCATGGTTCCGCCTTTTTATCAAACGCGGCCCTGGCTATCGTGGTCTGCGCCGACCCGGCCAAATCAGACGTCTGGGTGGAGGATGCCTCGATTGCCACCATCTTCATCCAGCTGGCAGCCGAAGCCCTGGAATTGGGCAGCTGCTGGATCCAGGTCCGCAAGCGGATGCACAATGAAACCACAACCGCCGAAGCCTACATCGCTGAAGCGTTGAGCCTACCGAAGCATCTGGCAGTTGAATCAATGGTTGCCGTCGGTTACCCGGCCGAAAAAAAAGCGCCCCACAGGCGAGAGTCGCTTCAAGATGAAAAAGTCTTTTTGAATCGTTACGGCCAACGATGCAAAAAATCTTGATTATACTCGGCATTCTAGTACTCGCAACCGGCATTCTGTGGCCCTGGGTCTCCAAGTTGCCGATCGGTCGGCTGCCGGGTGACATAATCATCGACAAACCCGGATTAAAGGTCTACATCCCGATCACAACGATGATCCTGGTCAGCGTCATCGTTTCGGTTATCCTGTGGTTGTTGCGAAAATAACAGGCGCAAAGAGATGACATGATTCGAAAGGCATCCATCGTCGTCGGCATCGCCGCGGTCCATTTTATCGCAGCGAAAATCATCGTCGCCCTCACCATGCAGATGGGCATGTTCGCTGCCGGCAGCAGCCGGCCTGCCGGTTATCTCGGCGACCTTTTGGTATGGTTCACCCGGGTGCTATTTTTTCCCGTTATCACCTTATCGCTCTATTCACGTAAGTGGTTTCCGGGCGACTGGATTTACGTCCCGCTTGCCGTCAACAGTCTCCTGTGGGGAATAACGATTTGCGGCCTCATCTGTTTGGTGAAACGGTTTCGTTCGCGGTAGGACCCTGGGGAAAACGGATTGCAAATAACAATGACGACTTCGTAAAAAATCCAATTTTTGTGTTGCGGTGCCTTCATCCTCATTGCGACGTCCGAAAAGTACGCCTCATTCCGAGGAATTTGCGCGCCTTGATCTTGAAATTTTCACGAAGCCGTCTGAAGGCTGACTTTTTAAGAGGCCATCAGCAAAAGAACCGATATGGGCCGAAAGGTGCCGATGATGGATCGACAAGACATCAGGTTCAAAAATTGAAACCCACAGATTTTCTCGCTCGCCAGAATTCTCCACCACCGGCCTATGTTTCGTGGTCGGTCTGGGGACTGGGTGCCCTCCTGTATCTGTTCGGATTTTATCAGCGCGTGGCACCGGCCGTTATGACCACCGAGTTGATGAAAGATTTCGGCATTGGCGCCACCGCGCTGGGTCATCTGTCGGCTTTTTATTTTTACAGTTACGTGGCCATGCAGCTCCCCACCGGGATCCTGGTCGACACCTGGGGTCCTCATCGTCTGCTCACCGCCGGTGCCTGCGTGGCCGGTGTCGGCAGCCTGATCTTTGCCACGGCTTCGAGCGCTTTCGGGGCCGGAATCGGGCGCCTCCTGATCGGCGGCTCGGTCTCCGTAGCATGGGTGGGGATGCTAAAACTGGCCAATCAATGGTTTGCCCCGCCTCGTTTTGCCTTTGTATCAGGCGTTGCGCTTTTCTGCGGCATCATCGGGGCAGTGGCCGCCGGTGTGCCGCTTCGAATGGCAGTTCACAGCGTCGGTTGGCGCCCGGTCATGCTCTATTCGTCTGTGCTGGCCTTTCTGGTTTGTGCCGGTATCTGGTGGATCGTCCGGGACGATCCGAGTGAAAGAGGTTATCTCAGCTATGCGCCCGCGTATGTCCAGCCGCACAATCGCACGGTGATTGATATTATATCCGGTGTCGTTGAAGTCTTGCGGTATCCCAATACTTGGCTGCTCTTCGTCATACCGGGTGGTATCGTCGGTTGTGTGCTGACGTTTTCAGGGCTCTGGGGCGTGCCTTTTCTCGTCACTCACCACAACCTCACCGACACCGGTGCGGCAGGGTTATCATCGATGCTTTTAGTGGCCTGGGCGGTCGGCAGCCCTTTCTTCGGAGCGATTTCAGACCGGCTCGGACGCAGAAAATTTCCTTACATCGTGGGTTGCGCCGTGGCGACGGTCGGGTGGGGCCTGATTCTGTTCGTTGCTCCCCAGCCGCTGCACTGGCTCATTATCGTGATCCTTGTCACCGGATTCGCCTCGGGCTGCATGATCATCAGCTTCGCTTATGTCAAAGAGTCGGTGCCGCCGGATTTGACCGGAACGGTTTCCGGCCTGATCAACATGGGGGTTATCATGGGGCCGACCCTGCTGCAGCCGGCTGTGGGTTGGTTGCTGGATAGAAGATGGAGCGGGCAGACCCTAAACGGCGCCCGGATCTATGACCTGGACGCTTTCCGTATCGGTTTCAGCCTCATGTTCGGGTGGATGGTGTTGGCATTTATTCTACTTTTTTTCACACGGGAAACAAACTGTCGACAGGTTGTCACAAGGACGCAAAACGCTAAACAGGCGATAGTCCGATAAGGTTCGAGCAAGCCCGCCGCAATTCTGGTTACCAATGGATAAAAGCGATGAATACATCCGGATGTGTGCGACCGCCGAAGAATTACAGTGCCATTGGCAGCCGGCTTACGGGGACTTTTACGTCGACGCCGAGAGTCAGATTCGGTGCTGGATTTCCAGAGACCCCTATCCGGTGCGAATCAAAAGGGGATTCAGCATCTGTGTCAAAGACAGCGTCATCCATCTTTCAAAATTCACCTGGCTTCCCCGGCAGAACCAGCTGATCGAGATGGCACAGATTCCGGGACGTCGCTACGAGAGCATTGTGCAGGACTTTTTCGACTGGACCCG
>Ga0272441_10000855_pt1 | contig 66923 bp, 33 predicted proteins | sample SSMProp6N_FD_193582 | JGI IMG/M metagenome (GOLD analysis project Ga0272441, IMG submission 193582) | Marine sediment archaeal communities from Little Sippewissett salt marsh, Falmouth, MA, United States - SSM-Prop-6N | ecosystem: Environmental > Aquatic > Marine > Wetlands > Sediment ... | reverse complement strand
CATCCTCGATATCCTTTTCCGACCCCAGGAACAATTTGTAGGCGACCTGAAGCTCAAGAGGGGATATGGGAATGGTCCTTTCGTTAACCGTCACGATCAATGCCGCATCAACGGCCTTCCTGTGAAGATCATTTGACGTGAACTTCAGCTCAACGTTGGGAATGAAACTGCCCCTGTGGGCAAACCTTGTCGCTGTGTTCTTCATCAAATAATCATGGTAAACGGACCTGCGATCATGAGAAATGATACATTCCATCGAAACGTTCAAACGATCCCACAATTCCTCGAACCGTTCATACGGAACCGGTTCCATGAGCACATCGATATCCTCGCTCGAACGGTTCCTTCCGAACAGAATTGCCACATACCCTGACACGAAACAGTGCCGGATTGCCAAGTCGGTCAGGACCGCTGAGAACTCCAGGCTTATCATATCCAGGCTGTTGAGGTCCTTTTTGATCTTCATCGAACCCTTTCCATATTGAAATTCCATGCAGTACCCCGATGATCTCACTTCAATTTAGAACTTATTACAACCTGACGTTGACCCTGTATCATCCTGTGCAATCCGATCAATGAATGGGATCAAACACCCTGAGTTATGAAGCCCCATCTGGACTGTTCATAATACAAAGTGGGTCACCAACGCCGCCAATAATTAAAAACCCGACCGCAATACGGGTGCTTAACGATCGACAGGTTTGACGATCTGCAGGTGGGATTGCATGTCAAAGAATACAGACAGAAAAAATGATGATGTAAGGGGGTCCGGGACCGATCCAGATAACGAATCTGTCCAGACCGTGTGCCCGTACTGCGGGTGCGGGTGTGCAATGAAGCTGGAAATCGAGAAGGGGAAGATTGTCAAGGCAACCGGTGTGAAGGGTCACCCCGTATCCGACGGCTTCATGTGCATCAAGGGCAAGACCGTACACGAATTCGTCCATCACCCCGAACGCCTTACCCAGCCCCAGATCAGAGGCAATGGTAATTTCTTCAAGGACACCACCTGGGATAAGGCCCTGGAGTACATGGCCTCCGAGCTCCAGCGGATCAAGAAGGTGTACGGGCCCAACGCCATCTCCTTTCTCACATCCTCCCGGTGTACCACCGAGGAAAATTATCTGCTCAACAAGTTCGCTGCGGCGGTCATCGGGACCAATAACATCGACTCCTGCGCCCGGTTGTGCCATTCCACCACCGGCGCCGCCCTGGCCCAGAACTTGGGATCAGGTGTAATGACAAACAGCATAGATTGCATCGACAAATCCGACTGCATAATCATATTCGGGTCCAACACCCTCAGCTCACACCCCCTGGTGGGGACAAGGATGATCCAGGCCCGGAAGAAGAATGGAACAAAAATCATCGTGGTTGACCCAAGACGTACCTCAATTGCCAAGAAGGCTGACATCCACCTCCAGCTCAAGCCTGGCACCGACACCGCTCTAATAAACTCAATTATGAGGGTTATCCTGGAAGAAGGTCTGGAGGATATCGATTTCATCAGAAAACGCACCCGGGGGTTTGAATACCTGACCAAGATCATCCGGAGATTCACCCCGGAGTACGCAGCCGAGATCACCGGGTTGGAAAAGGACGACATCATCGAGGCCGCCCGCATGTACGGAAAGGCAAAGGCCGGGGCCATCTACTATACAATGGGGATAACACAACATGTAACGGGTGTCGAGAACATCGTGAACCTCTCAAACCTGGCAATGCTCACAGGCAATTTCGGAAAACCCGGCACCGGTGTCAACCCCCTTCGGGGACAGAACAACGTTCAGGGTTCCGGCGACGTGGGAGCGCTTCCGGACTGCCATCCCGGTTACAAGGTGATCGACCATGAGAACACCAAGGCGCTGTGCGACAACTGGGGGGTGGTCGATCTGCCATTCAAGGCCGGCATAACATCGGTGGAGATGATGGAATCCATCCCCGAAAAAACCAGGGCGCTTGTGATAATGGGCGAGAACCCGGCCATGTCCCACCCTGCCCTGGAGGAAACGCGAACAGGCCTGGAACAGCTGGAATTCCTGGCGGTGATGGACATCTTCCCCACGGACACCACAAGGTATGCCAACGTGCTGCTTCCCGCGGCATCCTGGGCCGAAAAGGAGGGGACCTTCACCAACACCGAACGAAGGATACAGAGGATAAACAAGGCAGTGAACCCGCCGGGAGTTGCCAAACCGGACTGGAAGATCATCTGCGAACTGGCAGATGCAATGGGCATGGGGGACCTCTTCCCTTACGAGACGGCCGAGGACATTTTCAAGGAGATCACGGAGGTAGTCCCCCAGTACGAGGGGATCACCTACGAGAAGGTGGGCAATGAAGGCGTCCAGTGGCCCTGCAACAAGGATTATCCCAATGGCAAGAAATACCTCTATGACAAGGGTTTCTTCACCACCGACGGGTTCGGGAAATTCTTCCCAATAGAATACACTCCTCCCAGAGAAAAGGTGGACGAATACCACGACCATATCATGATAACGGGCAGGATATCCCAGCATTACCATGGAATGACCATGACAGGAAGGTGTCCCACACTTATGAAAATGGCACCCGAGAACTTCATCGAGATCAACCCCGAGGACGCCGCCATTCAGATGGTAAAGGACGGGGACCGGGTCACGGTCAAATCCCGCATGGGAGAGATCAATGTCAAGGCCGTTGTCACTGAAGATACCATGCCTGGCCACGTGTTCGTTCCCTTCAACTTCCCGGAAGCGCCTGTCAACTTCCTCACCATACCACATCTTGATCCCATTGGAAAGACCCCGGGGCTGAAGGTTACTCCCGTCAAGGTAGACCCGGTAGTCAGCGGATTCTGGGACATCCACCCCGACGGGGTGGTGTCTCAAAAGGACAACATACTGGCCGTTCTGATCTACAACTGCATGCTACGCTTTGGCTGGACCGGTGACAAGATCCAAATCGGTGACGACGATCACAAGATGGAATTTGTCAAGGAGGACAAAGAGGGAAAGACGATAACAATCGAACTTGAAAGGATAGAGTGCTTCCTTGACATCAAGGCGAAGATGAAGGGTGGCAGCACCATAAAAAAACGTCTCGACATGGACGATTTCGTGACCGACACCCTCGAGACCCGTAACACAAAGATTCTGATAAAGACGGTCCACAATCTGATACAGGAGACCCAGTAAGGTGGATGATATAATATATCAATCTCCGGCACTGAATATACAGTCCTGAGGATGATTGATATTTGCAAAATAGTGGCGCTCCAGCCCATGCTCCCTGAGGAAATCCTCCACGTTCAGGAAGGTTGCCCTGTGCCCAGAGTCTGTCAACCGGGTTATGGCATATTGAATCCCGGGGCCCCTTTTACCATTGGCCCGTTTTGATCCTCTAGCGCCATTTTCCATGAACGTTTCAAGGGGCGCTATGAGATTTTTCGAGTAGAGACCGGAGAGAGGTTCAAGGTATCCCGCATCCCATCTGGGTACCGCCACATCAATTCCTTTCACCATCATCGCCGACAGCGAGCGCACCAGCCTCTCATCGATATGGGGCAGGTCAACAGCCACCATGAACACATGATCATGGTTTGCATTCTTCAGGGCATCAACGATGCCGCTCAACGGACCGATACCCTCACGGCTGTCATGGTATATACCCACATCATACCCTTCGATGTCCCCTATGGCTGAAATGATATCCGTCTGGTCCTTCCTGAGCTGAAAGAAGACATCAGGGCTAAGTGTGCAATATTTCGAAACCGCCCTTTGAACAAGCAATTGACCCTCGAAATGCATCAACGCCTTTTCGGATTGGAACCGACTGCTGGATCCCCCGGCCAAGATCGCGATGCTGAAAGGACGGTTATTTTCCTCCATCTGACCCACCTGAAAAACAATCACCGGCAGTGTAAAGGTTGAACCGTTCTCCCCGCAGAAAGCCAATAACCTCAAGACCGAATCTTCGGGCCAGGTCGACACTGTTATTCAGGGGTGCGCTCCTGGAAACCAGGATCGGCAATCCCACCCGAACACATTTTGAAACAATATCCGTTGAGATACGGCCTGTTGAGAAGAGGACCGTTTTTTTCAGTGCTATACCTTTCATGACGGCGCTGCCTATCACCTTGTCAACGGCGCTGTGACGACCAATGTCCTCTGCATGACTCAAATATCGTCCTTCCATATCGAAGAGGAAGGCCCCGTGAAGGCTTCCCGTGGACGAAAAACCCGGGGCATACTCCCTGGCGATCTTTGGCATGGGCAAAATGGACCGTGGGTTTATGATAGGCGGTGGGTCCATGGATGTCAGGCCCTCCAACCTGCGCTGAAGGGTTCCGGGTGAACCGCACTCGGTCCAGATTATGCTGTAGCTCCGGCACTGTCCCAGGCTGCGTGCCTCAAGGCCACGAACAACGGCGCGGCAGAAGTATCCGTAATCTTCCGATCCGATATCAACCGATTGAATGTCTCCGAAGTTCAGGGCAATACCCTCACTGAGCAGGTAGCCCCTAACGAACTCTTCCATCCTTTCCGGGCTCAAATTGACATCCACCCGGATCACACCGTTGATCTCCAAACGTAAACGGGTTTCCAGGGAAATGGTGTCACCAATCTCCTCCCAACTGCCCGAACTGAAACGCCTGATCCGGTCCTGGGAAAAGAGGGGGCTTTTCGGAGAGGATCCATCCTGGGAACCCATGGGCGAATAAACTATCGTTAAGTCCTAAAAGGTATCGGTCAGTAACTGGCAAATGGCCTGTGGCGGCCCGGCTCAAACCTGATCAAACCTCAACCTCTCCCCGGAAGACATAGCGCCCCTGGAGGTTATGGTTATTCCCCGATCGTCAACCACCCGTCCTATGGTCTGGGAGGTCATGCCGAACTCGTCCAGGATCGACCTGACGGAATCCGGATCGGGCGTGATTATCACCAGACCCTGTCCCATGTTCCAGGTCCGGTAGGCTTCCCGATCGTCCACCCCACCCAGCTCCTGGCAATGCAGCATGATCTCAGGGGGCTGCATGGGATTGTCCACAACGGCGCCCAGCCCGGACGGTTTGAGCACCCGGCCCAGCTTGCCAGGAAGTCCCCCACCGGTCACATGGCATATACCATGAACATCACAACGTGGTTCCTGGTCGAACCCTCCATACAGCTCGCAGGCGGCCTTGGAATAGATAATTGACGGTTCCAACGCCAGCTCGCCCAGGGTACTGTTCCCCAACCGTTTGCTGTGCCAATCGTTGCCGTGGGCATCGGAGAACACCTTCCGTACCAGGGAAAGACCATTGGAACGGAACCCTTTCTCCTCAATTCCCACCAGGTGGTCCCCCGCTTTGATCTCGAAACCTGAAAAAAGCCTGTCCTTGCGGGCAAACCAGACCAGTCCCGCGCCCCAGTTGAAATTGAAATCCCCGTAACCGCTGACACGAGCACCCAGTTCCGCCAGCTCTCCGTTGATCACCGCAACCCCGGCGGCCTTGGCGGCCCTGACATAACCGTCGGCCATCTGCTGAACGCAGTCCACCTGGTCGCCGGAGAGGGTATTAACGTCCAGGATGGACCCCACCACCACAGGTTCGCCCCCCCGCACGATGGCATCGTCACATACCATGGCGAAGAGGTCAAAGGCCAGGGTATCATAACGTCCTGTCCGCTCTCCCAGCTCCACCTTGGTGCCCACCCCGTCGAATCCCAGGCACATCATGGATCCCGAGGGAAGGCCCGACACATCAACGGCCCTAAACCCGGAGAAATCGTCAAAGGGGGATACCACGGACCCGAACCGTCCTTCACGGTTGGCCCAGGTTGCCTTTGCGGCATCGTAGAGTATTCTGGACGCCCTGTCCCCGGATTCTATATCCACACCCGCGGATGAGTAGGTTGTGCCGGCATTTCCGGTCATGATCCGGAGCATGGTTGCCACGGTAATTAAATGTCATCCCCGTGGGGGATGTTTGAGGCTGTTGCCCACCAGAACGAACCTGGCCAGCAGGGCCTCCAGCTGTATTCGGGGGTTGGACCCCTCCACCAGCCTGAAATCCGCCTCGCCCACCTTGTCCACCAGTTCCACCTTTCGATCCTCCGGGACGTTGAGATTGAACACTGCCTTGTGTATCTGACGGAGCACGTCCTCACCGGACAGGCCGTACTCGATTAGGAGCTTGTCCAGGTGCTCGCGGGCCTCAAGAAAATCACCTTCCAGGGCCTTGTGAAGCAGGCCTTCAATGTCCTCGGGCCTGGCAGTGGAGGTGGTCTTGTAAAGGGTTTCCCCGGTGATCTTCCGATCCATGGTGGCACCGAGCTGAAGGGAGTTCACCGCCTTTCTCAGATCACCGGCGCAGATGTACTCGATGGCGGCATACCCGTCATCGGTGATCGTCAGATCCTCCTCTCCGGCTATCCGGTCGAGAAGACCTCGGATGCGGTCGAACTGGACGTTGCGGAAGCGGAACACCGCACACCGGGACTGGATGGGTTCGATTATCTTTGATGAGTAGTTGCACGAAAGGATGAACCGGCAGGTCTGGGTGAACTTCTCCATGGTACGACGCAGTGCGGCCTGGGCCTCGCTGGTCAGGGCGTCGGCCTCGTCAAGGAATATGAACTTCACCTTCATCTCACCGAATGTTGCGGTCCTGGCAAAGTCCTTGATCTTGGTGCGGACCACCTGAATGCCCCTTTCATCAGATGCGTTCAATTCCAAAAACGCGCCTTTCCAGTCATCCCCGCAAACCTCCTTGGTGAATGCCATGGCGCAGGTGGTCTTGCCGGTGCCCGGTGGTCCTGCAAACATCAGATGGGGAAAGCTGCCGGTGGCCACGTAGCTCTTCAGCCGGGACACCACGTCCTCCTGTCCCACTACCTCGGACAGGTTCTTGGGCCGGTATTTCTCGGTCCACACGTCCTTCATGCTCTCGAGATGAACGCAAGAAAGGGTTTTAATCTTTTGTCATAACGGGGCCAGGCGGGGCCAGGGCCTGCATTGACATCCGGTTTTACCGATCAGAGGATCGGCCTGTAACCGGGATGATCCTTTGGAATACGGATAACAACCGTCCGGGCCACCATGTCACCTATGCGCTGGTTGGCGGGGTTTTTCAGCATCACCACCAACGATATGAGATAGAAGAAAAGGATGAAATCCACAAACCGGACAACGTTTCTTGAGAATGCCTCCAGAAAACCGGTCTCCATCTGTTCTTCAGAAACCACCCGAAGATGCATGATATGCTTTCCCGGGGACTGTCCCCATATCCATTCGAAGAAGGTGAAGTACAGGGTCTGGGCAATGATCACCCAGAATATGAAGGCAAAGAACCACATGCTGTTGGAAAACCGCATGAAATCGAATTCAAAGAGGAACCCCACCACGAAGAACAGCAGGAGGGCCAGCACTGCGATCATTATGGTCAGGTCTATTAGGAAGGCGACGGCCCTCTCCCAGAGAGGGGCGTAGGCCTTTCCCCTAAGGTGTTCCAATACACCCAGAAGTATCCTGGCGGTTATCAGGGCCTTCTCAGCATCGTACCTGGTAACGTCCGGACGCTGTGATATGGATCGGAGCACCCGGTAATCCATGATACCGGTCACCGGCCCCTTGAGAACGGTGAGCACAGACTCGACATCAGAGGACAGGCCGAAACAGCCTCCCACGTGCCTGGCCTTTTCATCTACGGCCTTCCTGGCCAGTTTGACTGCCCGGGAGGGGCGACCGTCAAGGATGGCTTTCTCGGATTGGTCCATGTAGTAATTGACCTTGAGATCGACCTTCTGGTTCTCGGGGAAAGTCCTGGGAAGCTGACGATCGCTTCTGGGAGAGAAGAGAAGGATTATGGCAATGGCGCTCAGACCGGAAAGAAAAACCAGATCCAACACCCCGGCACCGCCAATGGACCCCGCGGTGCCTATCTTGAATATATCAGGAAGCCGCACCAGATCGGCACCCACCAGGGCGCCCAGTGTGCCCATGGCATAACCCGCGGCCAGGGTACGTTTCATATCACGTCTGAACATGAGCAGAGACAGTCCCACGGCCACAAGGATCGGTATGAAATAGTCAGGAAACTCCGATGCGATCCCGTAACCGGGCACTATGCTCGAAGTCAAATAGGAACAAACGGACACCACCGCCACCCCGGCGCCCACCAGAAACGGGCTGGCGCCGGAACGGTGAACAAGCAGTATTGACAGGATGATGGGTATGATGGCTCCGCCGAAGTTTATGGAAAGGAAAAGCCCGTCCGAAACGAAGAGGGGGAAATCACCTATCATGGACACCAGGGCACCCACCAGAAGCAGTCCCATGACCTGGGCGTCCAGGCCATAGCGCTGGAACATTCCCCTGAACTCCATGAAACCGATAAAAAGCCCGCAGTAGAGAAACACCAGCAAACCTATGTGCACCGTTATCTCCACGGCCTCGATCCCCGTTGACAGCCCCATACTTCCATTGTCACGTGGTTTTTGGATTTACCTTTTTCTGTGAAAATCCAGTTCGACACAACAGTATCCATCCGGGAAAAAGATAAGGTGACCAATCAGATTACCCGCCGGTTTTGCATTCTTCCTGGAGCGTTTCGTCCCATGAACTTCCAACTCACACCGCAGCAAGAAGAGTTCGTTTCCAACATAAGGGCCTTTGCCCGAAAGGAGATAGCGCCAAAAGCCGCAGAGGTTGACCGCACCGGCATATTCCCGATGGATACCATCAGGAAGATGGCAAAGGAAGGGTACATGGGCATCCCGGTCCCCCGGGACATGGGCGGTCTGGGATGGGACACCGTGACCTACCTGGCCTCCGTGGAGGAGATCGCCCGGTGCTGCTCTTCCAACGCCGTCATCCTCACGGTCCACACATCGGTGGGCACCATGCCCATTTTAAACTTCGGCACCGATGAGCAGATCAAACGATGGGTCCCGTCCCTGGCCCGGGGGGAGAAGATAGGCGCCTTTGCCCTGACAGAGGCGGGGGCCGGGTCCGACGCGTCCGCTGTGGCCACCCGGGCAGTTTCTGACGGCGACGGATGGATACTCAACGGCACCAAGATATTCATAACAAACGGCGGGGAGTGCAATCTGGCGGTGGTGGTGGCCTCCACCGAGCCCGAAAAAAAGCATCGGGGGCTCACCGCCTTCGTGGTTGACAGGGAGATGGACGGGTTCAAAGTGGGAGCCAGGGAAAAGACCATGGGAATGAAAGGTTCCATAACCTCCGAGCTGATATTCGAGGATGTGAAGGTGGGTCCCGAACACGTTTTGGGTGGGTTGGGGAACGGTTTTCGGGTGTCCATGGAGACCCTGGACGGCAGCCGGATGGGAATAGGGGCTCAATCGGTGGGAATGGCCCAGACAGCGTTGGACGAACTGGTATCCTGGGCCAGATCGGCCACGGTGAATGGCAAACCCGCCATCAGAGCTCAAAACGTCCAGTTCCTCATAGCCGAGATGGAAACGCGTATCGAGGCCGCCAGGAACCTGGTATTGACCGCAGCGGCTACAAAGGACGCAGGCAGGCCGATCGCCGGCATCTCGGCCTCGTCAAAGCTTTTCAGCTCCGAGATTGCCATGTGGGCCGCCCTGGCCGCAACCCGGATGATGGGCAGAGAGGCCATACTGCGTGGAACTGCAATCGAAAGGATCTACCGGGACGCCAAGGTGACCCAGATATACGAGGGCACTTCGGAGATACAGAAAATGGTCATCTCCCGGGACGTACTCGCCAGGTAATCTGCCACTCAACCAAGTTTGGGCCCCAACTCACAATCCCCACATGCCCATATATGATCAACAGATGCAACAGCCAGCGTGATCGCTCAATTGATTGTGAATCCGCCGATATTTGGATGATCCCACGGATACCGGGTCGGTCCTACCGCAGCAGACCACCGCTGATTACCATGCGCTGGACCTCGGAGGTCCCTTCGTAGATGGTCGTTATCCTCGCGTCCCTGTAGAGACGTTCTATATGGCGGTCCCTCATGTAACCGTCACCGCCATGGATCTGAACGGCCCTGCCGGTGATGTTCACCGCTGCCTCGGGCGCCATCAGCTTTGCCATGGCCGCCTCGGCGGAGAACCGCTTTCCGGTGTCCTTCATGCTGGCCGCCCTGTAGGTGAGTAGTCTTGCCGCGTCCAGCTCCGTTGCCGAATCGGCTATCATCCACTGGATGGCCTGGAACGCCGCGATAGGTTTTCCGAACTGGACACGGTTTTTTGCATGTTCGACGGAAGCATCCAGGGCCGCCTGGGCGATGCCGACGGACTGGGCGGCGATGCCCACCCTTCCATGATCCAGTGAACCCAGGGCGATCTTGAACCCGTCACCCTCGTTACCCACCAGGTTCTCCTTGGGAATGCGCACATCGGTCAGCTTGAACTCCGCGACCCCGGAACCCCGAACGCCCATCATGTCGCACTTGCAGGTCATCTCCACACCGGGCGCGTCCCGATCCATTATGAGAGCGGATATTCCCTTGGACCCGGCATCGGGGTCGGTCTTGGCCATGAGCAGGAACTGGGATGCATTGGACCCGGCAACGATGTAACGTTTCTCACCGTTGACCACGTACTCGTCACCTTCAAGCACCGCGGTGGTGATCTGGTTGCCGGCATCGGAACCGGCGTTGGGCTCGGTGAGCATGAAACCGCCGATGCGGCTGCCGTCGCACAGAGCGGGCAGGAACTTCTTCTTCTGTTCGTCGTTTCCGTATTTGTAGATTGGAAAGTTACCCAGGGAATTGTGAACCGCCAGCACCACACCGGTGGATGCACATGCCCTGGATACCTCTTCGATGAGGATCGCATAGGAAATTCCGTCCATCTTGTGACCGCCGTACTCTTCGGGAATGTTGGCTCCCATCCATCCCTTCTTGGCAGCCTCACCCACGGCCTCCATGGGGAACTCGGCCTCATGATCCACCCGCTCGGCGCGGGGTTTTACGAACTTTTCTGCAAACTCTCTGACCTGTGATCGAAATTCTTCGTGTTCTTCATCCAGTACGAACATTGGATCCCCGTTTGCCGAAAGGCGCAATTCGGTATTAACCGTTTTGAAAGCCGGCGGCCCGAGCATGGGCTCTTAGGTATCGGAACGGGGCATGCTTGCCCCAAACAAGGACACATTGCCTGATCAGGTGATGCGGATCACATTTCTTTCACAGTGGGCCTGCTCAGGTGATGCGGCTGACCATCTCCGGCGTGATCCCCTTTTCAGTGATGGAATAGGTGAGTATCGCCGTCTTGTTGGGATAGTTACGCATCTTTCGAACGATCATCCTGGTCTCGAACTCCGAGGCCATCTGCTGAACGTCCAGTTCGATGACACAATCAACTATGGCGTCCACGGAGTTCTCTATCTGAGGAGAGTAGGATTTGGCGTTCATGGTGAGCAGGGTCACCGAAAGGTTGTGGTGGGTATGTGCCTTGATGGTCCTGATACAGGACAGAACGTCCTCGTTCGGGTAGTGTTCCAGGAAGAAATCCAACGAATCTATCACCACCCGGAAGGGTGGTTTCATATTGGTAACCTCGAAATTGAGTTCGTTGAGGAAATTTGCCTCGGTCTCCCGGTGACGGTCCTCCGCGTCCTCGTTGAGTCGTAGAAGATCGGCCACGCCGAACCCGTCCCGGCGAATGCGGGAAATCTCCTGTTCCCGGAGCAGCACCTTCTCGTAATACTCCGTTGCAATATCGATTATCTCCAGGTTGGTGGGCCAGTGGTAGGACTGCATGATCGCCCTTACCTCCTCGGCCCTCTCGTTGGATGTGATGTAAACAACGCTCTCTGCAATCGAGCCCACAGAGGCGAACTGCTTGGCGAAAAGCTCCTGGCCGCTTCCTGGGGTTCCCTTCACCAGTATGGTGTATCCCCTGGGCACGCCGTTGAGCAGAATCCGGTCCAGTTTTGGGATGCCTATAGAAACGCTTTCTACCATTGATATTCCCTCCCTGACGATCAAGCTGACCGGTGACCGGTCACACCCCTCCCTTTCTCAAGTTGATGGTCTCGTCGCAAACAAGCCTGAGCATGGAATCCACCTGGTCGGGGATGTTGTCTCCCACCGTCAGGATTACTGTAAAAACCTCTTCGATGCGGAGCTTGTTGACCAGGATGTGGATGAACTCCGAGAGCATGTTGGCCTCGTTGTACACCGCCAGGGTGTTCACCGAATCCAGCAGTATGAAACGTTTGGAATCCTTGAATCTCCTATTGAACCAGGCCATCTTGAGTATCAGGGTCTCAAGCATGGCCGGGGACTCCACGAAAACCACGTTATCCGATCCGCCAGTACCCCCGCCCACCGAATAGGTTATGCTGTCTATGAAGAAGATATTGTCCAAGGACACACCGTCCAAAAGAAGCTTGTTGGTAATCGCCCTGGCGGGCCTGGTGGATGTCACGTACGCGCCCTTCATGCCTTTTATGTTGGCCAGGGTGTTCACAGCTTCCTTCACCCCAATGAAGTAGGCGTCGGTGTCAATGGCCAGGGAGACCACGCTGGCCTCGCCCAGGGGCTCGAGCTTGGAGGTCACCAGTCCTTCCTGGATCAATCAGAACCCCCCTTGAGAAGCGGCGCAAGGACCATCCCGTCGCTCTGGAGGTCCATAACGTACTTTGCCCGGGAATGCTGGGTACCCCTCATCTTGATTATCTGCATTGTCCGCATCATATCGCCCCGCCTTTCCAGGTCATCGAAAACGATGATCCCATCGGCCACAGCCTCCTCGACCCCGTAGACGGAGTAGTCGGAGGTGCCCGCCGATATCTCGGATATGAATATGGAGGTAGCCCCGTTATATGTGAATATGTTCACCAGGTTGAATATGAAATCCCTGATGCGGCTCTGTTCCTTTAACCGGTTGCACACGGCTGTTATGGAATCAACCACTGCCCTCTTGATGTCCAGTGCCTTGACGATATCCTCAAAGGCCAGTACCAGGGCATCGATGTCGGTTATCTGACGTTCCCTATCCAGGAGTCCCATCTTGCGATAGATATGGAGCAGGTCGATTAGGAATATCTTGTTATCATCGATAAGGACCTCATCGAAGAACTCGTAGCGTCTCATGTTCTCCAGAAGCTTGAAGGTAGGTTCAGTAACGGAGATGAACACCCCGTTCTCCCCCATCTTCGCTCCCTTGATGAGATACTCCATAGCCACAGTGGTCTTTCCGGTCCCGCAGGAGCCTGTGAAAAGAACGACATTGCCCTGGGGAACACCACCGTTGAGGGCACCGTCCAGTCCCTCTATACCCGTCGGTATCTGTTTCAACGTTTGGACCATGTGGCCCGGCAGTGAGGTCACGCCATAAATAAATTTGGTAATGGTTACCACATGGATACAGCCGCGGGCATCGCTTCCGCGTAATGGTATCTTCTCCAGGCAACGGGAGGTACCTACCTTATCCTGATCTAACCAATGGTCGTGATATCCACACTAAAGGGGCTTTTGGGCCCAGCCACACAGGAAGGGGACTTCCGGGACTGGACCATCAGGGTTGTTCCACGTAAACCGTCTGGGGACTGGAGCCGCCGTTGAACACCTTCACGGTCATGATCATGGGTACCATCTCCCCGTTTCCCATGTCCACCTGCACGAACCGCTTGACTATGGCAAGATGCGATGTCTTGGCATTCGTTGACCCTCCCCAGGTAAACACGGTGTCATCATCGTTCACGTTGGTAAACGATACATTGACCAACTGACCCTGGTCCAGTTGGAAAGCGTCCCTGACGGTGCTCTGATCCATGTAGGGCATTTTCTCGATCTTTTCCCAGGACAGAACTCCCCTGCTGTCAGGGTCCCTGGCCAGACCGATCAGGATTATGTGGTTATGTCCGAAGTTGAAATTCCTTGCGTAATAACTCTCCCAGTTCCGATCCTTATTGGACAGCAATCCGGTATTTCGGATCAACGTGTCTGAGATATCCATGGCATCTTCCCGATTCTCCGCATCCTGGGTATCCACCTTCGGGAACTGTGTGGACAGGGCGGAATAGAAGGCGCTCATTATGAAAAGGAATATGATAAAGACCAGAATGAACTCCAGAACAGGGACCAGTGCCTTCCTTTCCCGTCGAAGTATGAAAACCACCTGACATTAATATAGGACCGTGGCGGGCACGGATAGTTTTGAAATGAGGGGGTGTGTATAAATATTTAACCTAAGGTAATGGGGGGATAGACCTCCGGTAAAGGGGGGATAGACCTCCACCCAACCGTCCATCATGTATCCATCCTTATCTTTCCTGCAAAGAAATATACTATGATCACGGCCAATAATACCATGATTATACCCAGGATCATCCACCCGTTTACTGTGAATTCGGAATCATCTTTCAAGGTGTAAGAATCGTCATCAACATCTTCGCTTGCTGTGGCCGCTGATCCATTCGTTGTAACCTCCTGACCAACGGTAGTATCCTCCTGATATTCAACGACCGTGTGTTCCGATGAGCCATCATCGAATACACTGTCATCAGACGATTCTTCAATGAAGGGTTGCCCCAGATCATCCCCTCCATCCTCTTCAACCTTTAGAATCAGATCTATCTCCTTTCCATAATGTACAACCCCCTTCTTCGCTGCCACCGATGAGTCGACATTGACGGTTATTGCGTATGTTTTGAATTTTACATCGTGTGATGAAGACACGGTCACTTGGACATTCTCCATACCACCTTCTTGAACCTCTACGCAATACTGCTGCAGGCACAGGACGAATCCTTGATCGTTCAATTCTTCACTATCTGGTAACTTGATATTGTACGCATCATCCCCATTCCCATCGTTTGTGATTGTGATGTCATATACGGCGGTGCATCCCCTGCCTATCACCTTCGGGTTATCATCCACGTCCAGTATGCAATCGAAGTACTGCTCGACGTTTATGATAAAATCGGTTGGAGGAAGTATTTTCTTAAAAACCCCGGGAAACGGAATGACTGATCCTGAAACCGTCACCTTATCAGGTGTTTTGGAAGATGCGCCGGGGGGAACCGTTACTGTCACCATGAAAGGACCGCTAGCCCTCTTTGACGCACCGGGTTTAAGCGTCAGGGTCGAAGGGGATATGACAACCGGCCATCCCATCTCCGAGGACCCATTGAGTTCCACGATTACAACCTGGACATTTGTTCCTGCTCCCTGTACAACCACCTCTACTATGCCAGTGTTCGTCACCTGATCTGAGGATCCTGATCCGACATCCGCGTATACAACACTTCTTGAGAGAGTGATAGTTCCTTGTACTTGTATCGCTTCTGCACAAGGTGCCCGGTTGATCCCAAATGCACAAAACAACAATAAAAATACAATTGTCAAAGCCGCACTTTTTTTCACAGAATCACCACTAAATGCAGCAATGGCATCGTGGTTAATAATATTTATCCAATGAAACGATACTAACTTTTTACAGTGACAATAACGTCTAAGCTCATTCCACGCCATCCCCGTTTTCGGGTCTCTCCACAGCCCTTCGATCCTCCACCACGGTGCTGGGGCCGGGGGGCAAGGCGGGTTCCACCTCGTCAACCGTGAAATCCCATTCCCTGGCCAGACGTTTTGCCAGGGTCTGTTTAGCCTCCTCCCCGGGGACCAGTATGACGTAACTGCCGCAGTGGGCCTTCACCGCCGATGGAGGACCTCCCATGACCTTTTCCGCCCCTTCAACCTCCACAACACCCACACCGAATTCCATGGGCAGATTATCGTGAAGGTTCTTCTTTCCCCTTATGATGAAGGCGCCCCGGGCCAGGCTCTCTCCTGCTTCAGGTGTCTTGGAAACCTGTTCAGGCTTGACCCAGTACGCTGAACCGCTGCCCACCTTGGCGTTCCAAAGCCGGGATGTTGCCAGGGCGAAGCGGGCCGCTTCGGCCAGGGTATCCTCATCCACGGTATCATCGCCATCCCTTCTCCGGACCACCACCGACGGCGCACCGTGGACATCTGCATGGACGTACCGGTCACCGTCCCGGAGATATTTCTTGACAACCCGGTCATTGGTGGGAGCGTCCTTTCCCCCCACAACCAGGGTGCCGTTGGTGGATAGGAACCAACGAAAGGATTCGAACCAGAACCGTTTCCTGCTCCGGCGCCTCTTTTCAGGCCGGTCAGTTCCTCTTTTTTTGGCACGTTTGATATCCCGGCGGGTGTTCTCCATGGCCGCCCGCAGGCCGGGCAGCTTGTCGCGGATCTTCTTTCCCCTGTCATAGACCCTGGCGGCATTGGCCTCCACATCACGGTATATGTCCAGATCCAGTTCCACGTCATCGGGAAGACGGACGGTGATCTCTTTTCGTGCAGGATCCGCCTCTAAAATGGTGTCGTTCCCCTCAATACGTGCCATAACCTCTTCCCAGCCCAGCCTTTCCACGGCTTCCCTGGTCTTTTCAATTATATCATTTACGAATTGGTAATTGGTAAAGACAAGATCACCTGTCTGTTTGAAGGCCTCCGCCGTCTCGGCATATTCCTTTTCGGCATGCTGCTGTTTTTCCAGCTGCCGTTCCAATCGCGCAACCTCAGTCATCTTCTCCGGCGCATCGGCCAATAGCTCCACTTTTGAGAAATGGGCTTCCAGGGCCTGGCCCATACTTGGCATGGGCCTGATCTCCAGATCTTCGAAAATGCTCAGTGCCAGGGGTGCCGCGTCCGCCGTGTCCTCGTCCTTGACGATTATCACGGGTCTCGGATCATCTCTCACCCGGGTGAACAGACCACCCACGAACTCGAACAGCGCCATCATTGTCCCATCGTCCAAGGACCCCGGTTCCGCGCCCTTCTCTATCCCCAGCTGTAGACAGGCCTCTTCGGCGTACTGAGGGGGTAGACCCACCCTGGATACCAGGGACCTTACAATGTCACCCTTGCCACCGCTGAGTGCCTCATTGAAACCCTCCGGATCAAATTCTCTGGGATCCGGTCCTTCGGGGGGATAGGAATATTGAGCTCCGATACGAAGCTTCCTATCGCTCCACTCCCGGGTAAAGAGGGTGGCCAGGATATTCCCCTCCTCGGTTAGGATCATATTCCCTTCCCTGAAGAGTTCCACAACCAGGGTGAAGTTCCCCTTCTTCTCCATATCGATTGCAATAACCCGGTCGAAACGGTGTTGACGAACCGCGCTCACCCTGGCATTGCCCAGGTGTTTTCGGAGCGTCCTGGCAAAGGTCCCGGGTTCAGGCGGTTTGTCCTCGGGCTCTTCCAGGGGGTATATCGCCCTGCCGGAATCTATACGGAACTCAACGGTCTGGAACCTGCCATCACCGGGCTCCTGGTCCCTGCGGAGCCGGTTGAACCGCAGAAGAACCCTGTCCCTGCCGGTTCGGTAGGCCTTGACAAAGAACCCGTCCACCAGTTCCTGCATCTCCCGGACCAGGGCAAGGACGTCAAAGCTAGACAGGGCCTTCTTCATGGCCGCGGTATACCCCTGGCTCCTCTTAACAGTATAGACCGGCGGGCCAACGATCCGTCCCTGGGCCGATACGCCTCAGGTCCTCCTACCCACCCATGAAAGGTGGAAGATCATTCGTCGAACTCGACCTCGTCCAGGTCCTCCATGTCATCATCAAGGTCAAGGTCGGCGCTGTCCAGGTCCTCGTCCTCCTCAACATCACCCAACTCGTCATCACCCAGGTCCTGGTCGATATCATCGGCAATATCGTCATCGTCCAGCTCGGGTTCGGAACCCATCTCGTCCCCACCGTCACCGGCGTCGTCTTCCAGGGTCTCCAGCTCGATACCCTCAAGCATGGCCAGGTCTTCCTCGTTGAGGTCCTGGTCCACCGGCTCCTCCACCAGAGAAACGTTGCAGTTGGGGCAGACAGTGTCAGTGGCGCTGAGCGGGAAATTGCACTGGGGGCAGGTGGCCTCCGGCGCCCTGGGCGCACTCATCTGCTCCTGAGCCATCTCTATGGACTGGATTATGGGCTGGTTGTTGCCCTGGGGATTGAGGGATATGGCCTTCTGCCAGGCGATGATGGCATCGGCGTAGTTTCCGGCCATGTAGGCATCGTTGCCCGCGTCGATGTGGGACTGTATCTCGGCCTGCCGGGCATCATCGGCGTCCTCCTCGCTCTCGGGTTTTCTGCGTTTTATGACCAGCACCAGAACCAGAACCACCACGATCACGGCCACCACGGCGATAATGAGTATCATGCCGTACTTTTCCATGAAAGATTCGTCATCATCGCCCGACGATCCGGTATCATCATCGTCAGCGTCGTCGTCATCATCACCGCCACCACTTCCATAGGCGGCAGGGGCGTCCACGGACCCGTATCCTGCCGTATCATAGACGTATGTGGTGGGAAGGTCCTCGAGGTTTGATTCCTCCATGTAGGATTTGACGAATACCTGGAAACTGCCGGGCTCGAAGTCATCGGAATCCATCAGGTCTTCCATGGGAATTACAGCCACCAGTTCATCACCGTCAACCGTGATGCCCGGATCGGACAATATACCGCCGTATGACAGGTACAGGATATCGTCTTCTGGTTCATCGCCCAGGTGTCCGAACAACGGATCGATCTCGACAGTTCCTATGTCCACGGCCCCCTCGGCCCAATCATCGGTGACAACCCAGAGGTAAACGTAGGCATCGTCGCTTAGATCATCTACAAAGGTGATGGTTACCGTAAGCTCGGCATAGCCCAGGGTCTCCACCTGGATGGATGCTATGTCCATGTCATCGTGACCGCCCACGGTCCCGGTGCGGACCGAAACATCATCTGGGTTTTCAAACAGGGAATAAACGTCACCTTCCGCATCGGTGTAATCCTCACCGGACCGCTCGAAATCGTCCAGGTCCAGAAAATCATCTGAATCCGGGTCGGCCCAATCCGGGGCTTGCGGGAGTTCGCCAAGGGTGATTACCCCTCCGGATCCCAGTTTAATGGACCCCTTGGCAACCACGGTTCCATCCTTGTCCTCCACGATAACATCGTAGTCGCCCTCGGGGATATCCTGTGTGAACTGGGCGTAACCCTCATCATCGGTGGCCTGGGACCGGTATTCCGTTCGGGTGTCCTCGCCATCGTCCAGGGTGACGAAACCGCCCACGATGGCCTTGCCGGATGCATAGGTGAAAGGACCGAGAATGAGCCCCTTGCCCTCAATAGTCTGCAGGTCGTATATTATGGACCCGTCGGCCTGTATGGTAAGCACAAATTCATCGATAATCTCCCCGTCCATATCCTCCACGGTGACGTTGTATTCTCCGATGTGGAGGTACTCGGTGGTGGACCAGTTACCGCTTTCGTAGGTCCCGGAAACCTCCACATCCTCATAGGTTACCGTGACGGTCACGTCCTGGGCAACGCTGTCATCGTCCATGAGGAACGGACCGATGGTCATTCCCAGAATATAGGGAGCCTTGGGAAGCTTACCATCCCCTGTATCGTAGTATATCTTGTCTTCCAGCCGCAGGGGGAATTCCAGCAATGCGATGTCCCCATCGGTGACGGTCAGTGTGTAGTTGCCCGTGGGCATGTCCCCGTCCCCACCAACGGTTCCATTCTCGTCCGTGGACTTGGTAACGGCCGTCCCGTTTAGGGGCTTGATCCCGACGGAATCGGACCGGATGGGTGTGCTGTCGGCCAGTTCCAGGGGCCCGATGGTCGGGTTGTGGTAATAGTTCGCCAATGGTGCGGCGGAGTCATCGGTGTTGTACACGACCATTCCAGTGGACCGCACGGTGATCACGGTGGGAGTTATGTAATCCGTGGTCCCGTTCTTGATATATAGAGTATGATCTCCGGTGGTCACCGATGTCATGACCGCCATCCCGTTTTCGATTTCGGTGGGTGATGACCTCAGGGATGTGAGGCTTGCAGTCAAACCGTCAAGATAGGTCTCACCGTCTGAATAGTAGAAGGGACCCAGATTGACCTCGTCGATGGTCTTCATGATGTTCTGGAAGACACCGTCTGCCCCGGATATCCATGATCCGTTCTCATCGAAGGTCACCGAAGTGGACAGTAGCTCCATACCGTTTTGGATCACACTCACCGAGTAGGTGCCGGCGTAGAATACGTTGGACCCGAAATCGGCCCAGCCCTCCAGATTGGTCCGGGTGGTGAAAGTCACATCCTCCTTGGTGGTGTGATTGGCCCAGACATCTGCCGATACCACGGCCTCACCGGTGTTGAACTGGAAAGGTCCAAGTCTGACGTTCTCCGTTGTGTAATAGCTCTCGTAATAGGACCCCTGTTCAAAGGTGCCCCACTGGTTCTGGATGGCAAGACCCATCAGGGCCGAGCCAACCAGTACGAAGAGCAAGAGATAGCCAACTGCATGATTCCAAACCTTGGTCACATTTTTCCTGGGCATGTAAAACCCCCTATTGGGTAAGGGTAACTGGGTGGGACCCGGTCACACCGGAGCGATGGAAACTATGTTGTTCCCTCTCAATATTACGGTACCCAATCGGCGCACCTGATCCTCGCAGGATTCCTCGGTTTCCTCTAAAACGAGGTTCATGTAGTCATCGTAACCAAGGAGCTTCCCCTCCAACATCCTCCCATCCTTGAGGAGTATGGATAGCTTCTTGCTCACGGTCTTTTCAAGGATCTGCAACGGCATTGCCATGGAATACCTAACGCCCAAACCCCATGATTCCACTTAAACCTTTCTCGATTGAGCATTCCCGATCATCACATTCAACCGGCCCTGCCCGGCCGCCCGGTCCCACCATTGATGTATCGACAAGGCAGATGAAAGGTTTATCTATCACCCCAACAACTCATTTGCGGATGGCAAAAAAGAAGAACCTGTGCCGCAGCTGTTTGTACTGGGACCAGCGCCCTGAGGAGGGGATGACGGGGGACATGGGCTACTGCCGGCAGAAGGAAAACATAGTGACCACAACCATCAAGTGCAAGTTTTACAGGAAGCTTACCGCCAAGTCCAGGGAATCCCTCTACCGTGACCTTTACGGGGAGATCGAGGATGAGGAAGTGGACGAGGAAGGCGACTGAAGGCAGTTATCGTTGAGGTCCGCATTACTGCAGTATCCCACCAGGACATGCTTTGGGAGTATAACAATCATGAAGGATCAAGTTACATTATTCACGCATCAGATCACCACAATCCTTAAAATGCGCCCGCGTCATGAAAGAAGGGGTATGTAACATGCTGGAATCCAGACCGGCGCTCAAGAAGATACTGATCCCGCTCGTAATTGTGATGCTCCTGCTGCCAGTTGTACTGGTGTTCCTCACGGGCAAGATGCCCGGGGAGGGTACCCTGGACCGCCAGGGTTTCGACGGGGTCTCCTTTGCCCCGGTGGTGCCCCTGAAACGGGCAACCTTCGTGGGTCACGACCTGGAAGGGTTCACCGATGATTATGCCTACATGGCCGCGGTGCCCAGCTCCGTTTTTTATCTGGAGAGGGAGAACACAATTGTGTCAAACCCGCTTCTTTTCTACGAGCCTGAACATAGCGGGGGAGAGCTCATGACCAGGACACTCAATGCCCATCAGGGATTGGACTACTTCATGGAGGATGTGGAGACCATGTCCGGTGGAGAGCTGGATTCCATGCAGGTGATCAACTCCGCCAATACCGACGAGATCGTCAGCAGCTACCCGGCCGCGTCCGTATCCGAAATTCAGGGAAAGGACGCCTTCCAGACCGCCTCTCTCATCGCCACGAGCAACTGGGAGCACTCCCAGGATGCGGTGGTGGCGGTCATAGAGGAGGCACCGGAAGAGATGGATATTGTCACTGAAGGCGAGATATCCGGATCCACCCCCGCCATGGGTGTCGAGACCGGGTCCTTTTCCGGCAGCGCCGAACAGACCCCGATCACTCCCTTATACCATTCGTTCAACATAGGGGACGGGTACAAGTACGTCCACGCTGAAATGACCTGGGGAACGTCTCCCTTCGAGGAGTTCAATTACATGACCCAGAGGGGCAAGGACCCGGATCTTCAGCTTTACGTGGGCGACCCCGGTTCGGGTGACGAGTGGTGGGAGGTGGGATGTTCCGAGGAATGGAACGTGCTTTCCGGCGCCCGGGAGGAACTGAGCTCCTACGTTTACAAGACCGGACCCTGGAACTTCGCCGTAACCTACATGCCCACCAAGCCCGTGGCCACCACGGTGGCAGAGGATCTTGATCTGGAAATACCAGAATGGTATTCCACGGTTACACAACCCTCCGGCGAGGCCACCAGGTCGATCAGCGCCGACGGTTTCCAGGTTCCCGTTGAGAATGAAGACCTCCCCCAGGCACCAGGGCCCATCAACAGTATCATCTCCACTGCCCGCTACACCATCGACTACAGCCTCTACCCCGGGGTGGACCTGACCCTTCCCGAGCTTTCACCATACGGATGCCGGGACGCCACCTTCATTCTTGATTGGTCGGACACCAGCAGGCAGCTGGGTCTTCTGGTCAGAGGTCCTTCCGGGGCCGAGATAGAGGTGGCTGTGGACTCGGGGACTGCTCAGACCATCGAGCTTCCCGAACTGGGTCAGGGTAACTATTCAGTTGCCGTGGTCAGCCTGGATGACCAGTCAGCTGCCGTGGATTTCACCCTTAAATATTCCTGGCACCAGCGCCAGGACCCGTCATGGTGCGACAGCATGGCCTCAGCTTCCCAGGGAGCGGTGCTGGCATCCCTGAACAACTGCCCGCTGCTATATGCCACCGAAAGCGGCGTCCCGGAACCCACCCGCCAGGCCCTCGATCAGCTTGGCGTGCGGAAGGCATACCTCATGGACCTGGGTGGCAACGGCGGTAAATCCGTTGCCAAGGAGCTGGGCTCCTACAGATCAATGCTCCAGCCGGGAATTGACGTGCAGCGGGTTTCTGATTATTCCGACGCCTACTCAATGATCCGGGGTATAAGCAACAACAACACCCTGGTATTCTCGACCATCAGCCCCTGGTCCTACTGGTACGGCGGTGTGTACAACGAGTACGAACCGGAGGGTCCCGAGGGTGAGTACAATGGCGCTCTTTTCGTGGGTCCAGCCGCATACATGGCGGCCCATCACGGCTGCCCGGTGATCCTTACGGAATCCGATTACCGCCTCTCCTCGGCCCAGTCCTGGCACAACACCTTCTGGAGAGCGGCCTACCGCCAGCGCCTGCCTCCCTCCGTGGGATGCATGGTGCTCACCGGGAGGGCCGTCTACGAGTATCTCCGGGAAGAAGGACTTGACATACCAGGCTACAAGGAACCCATCCTGACGGTAGCGGGCCAGTTCGACATCGGCTCTTCATGGGATCGGGGCCTCTGCGGAGCGGCGGTTTCCGGCCGCATATGCGGCTCTCCCGTGGACACGGCCATGTGGGGATCCAGATCTGTGTTCTACCCCTGGCTCGTATTCGCCAATCCCGCTGTAAACCCTTCCCTGGACGAGTTCGGCGGCAAGCGCATAACCGGGTCGGTGTCCAACCGGGGCATCCGCGACGGCGGAACCGTGGGACCGCTCCAGATCATCGAGGAGGAAAGGGAGGTGGACACATCCTGCAACGTGCTTAACACCTGGGTTTCCTACCAGTACCTGTTCAACGAGAGGGCCAGCGAGTACTGGGGAACCCCCTACACCACGGCCACGGGGATAACCCCTTACTTCGACCCTCCCCAGGACGATATGGACCAGGAGCTCTTCGGTCACGAACCGGACCTGTGCGAGACCGAGGTGGTACCGAAATACTGCGAGGCGGCCGGATACGATGTGGTCTATACCACCGAGTTCGACAAGACCATGGAGAACCTCAACCGCGGAACGGTCATGTGGTACGAGGTCATGCACGGAGGCAACACCCGGGGAGGAGTGGTGGGTTTCTGGCTACCTCCGGAAGTGGGTGGAGAGGTCAACCCCTGGAGAGGTTACGAGGAGATAGGCGTACCCTATGTGACCGATACCATGGTGCTGCAAGGAAGCACAGCGGAACCCGATGTGGCTGTCAGCCGTAAACAGGTGGGACTGGATGTCATGGACCCCACCCGGCAGAACCACGATGGCATCGTTATTGGTATCCTTCAGCAGGGTCAGACCCATTATCCCACCGGATACGACATGGACGATGCCATGGGAAACCTCCATTCCATGGGGTTCAGCGCCGGTTCCTGTCTAATAGCCAATTCCTATCTGCATCTGAGCCTGATGCGACACGGAAGCGTGTTCCAGGTCATCGATCCCTGGCTAACCTCATGGTATTCCGGTTATGCCATGGAGATGTTCGCAAAGGACATCGCCACCGGTGAACACACCATCGGAGAGAGTTTCGAACGGGGCATAGGCCACGTGGGGATAGGTTACCTGACCGATGTGTGGTGGTGGGATATCTTCGAGAACCTGGTCTATTTCGGCGACCCCGCTCTCCGGATGTACTCACCGGCCCATGGTTGGGCCCAGCCCCAGCCGCTAAACATCACCCAGGAAGCATCGGTTTCAGGTCACGCCATAAGGTACAACGCGGAACACGACTACTCAATCGGCTCTGCAATACTCCCCACCATCTGCCTGGGGCTTGCGGTGGTTCTCATGGCAATCTGGGTGGTGGGTGTCATGAAGAAACGCCGATAGGTTGCAAAACAGTAAAACCTGATCCCGTCGTCATTGGACATTCAGATATTGTGGCATTCAACGATTTACTCTGTCAGGGAAGGACAGCCGACATGGTCCTGGAAGCTCAGCAGAACCGTTTACAGTTGAAGCCGACCCGTTCAAGGCCCTTGAGGACCGAGTATGCGTTCTCCAGCTCTATTATCATCAGTATATCTATCTCCATGGAGGGCAGGGCTATGGGATAGTAGAGGGTCTCGTCCTTGGTATCCCTGATCCTGAGGGTATTCTCCCTATCGGTTATCTCCACGTTCTGGAGTATGACCCTCTTTCCAACACCAACCTTCTCCATGACCATGGAACAGTAGGGCTCAAGTATCAATCCCTGCTCGTGGGGATTGAGCTTTTTAAAATTGTGGAGCTTTCCTTTCTGAATGTCCCGGATAAGCCCCTGGGCAAGCTTCTGGGTCTGGGGGTTATTGGTGGAAATCTTTGCCTTCCCTGTGGATATTTGTTCCAAAAGTTCCTTGAACAGTCCCTTGTCCACGGAAAACTGGTAGAACAGATGCACCCCGGGGGGTCTGGCGCCGGAGGTTTCCAGATGTGAGTCCAGGTAATTGCCCATGTGCATGTAAACCTCGATATTGGGACACTGGACCGTGTCACCGATGAGCTGGCCCAGGGCACGAAGGTAGCGAAGTTTAGAGAGCATAACACCCTGTCGGGTAACCTCCACTACGAATGCCACGGGATATTCGAAACCATTTAGCAGGGATCTCTCCAAGGAACGTTCCGTTTGCATATGTCCACCTTTACCGCCTGGGAGGACATCCTGTTTTTGGATATTTGATTTTGCTTTGCCTTTGTTGGTCCTGGATAATAAAAACGCCCTGGCATGATCGGGGGATTGCTGGGGGCATTGAAAGATTTTTAATACTGTCACTGCTGTTCGTGCACGGGATAGATATGACACGGACCTACACCACGTTCGTGGAGATGACCTTTAACAGTGAAGGCTCCGGGCCCATGGAAGTGATCGGAATACTCGAAGAGCTGGGCTTCAACACGTCCAGAGGCCAGCATGATTTCAAGTACGATTGGGGATCGAAAGAACCGGAATTGGAAGAGATCAAGAAGCTTCTCAAAAGACTTCACGGCAGACTGAAGGGTCACCGGGTTCTCTACCAGATCACCACCATATGATGCCCTGGATATCACCAATGGTTGCGTGAGGGGGTGCGGGGAATGACCTCATAGTACACCGTAGCGTAGCCAAGGTCTTGAGCGCTACCGGAAAATTACACCGTCACATGATGGACCGGATGAACATTGAATGGACCCTGGGGTCTTGGGTGAGTTCCGGGTGGAAGGATAGAGCAAATACCCTTCCCTGGCGCACCATTACGGTTTCCCCGTCCAGCTGTGATAGCACCTCGCATCCGCCCCAGGTCCTGACGGCCATGGGCGCCCTGATGAACACGGCGTTGTAGGGATCGTCCAGGCCTTCAATGTCTATTGGGGTCTCGAAAGATTCCCTCTGTCGTCCGAAGGCGTTGCGGACCACCTCCATGTCCACAAGGCCCAGGAGCCTGGTCTCGGTGCGGGACACCTCCTCGTCCCCCTCCTTTGCCAAAAGCACCATTCCTGCACAGGTACCCATGATACCCATACCATCATCCACCGCCTTTACCAACGTGTCCCGCAATTCGAACCGATCCAGTAGCTTGGATATTGTAGTGGACTCCCCGCCGGGAAGGATGAACCCGTCCAGGCCCTCCATCTGATCGGGTCGTCTTACCGTAACCGCCTCTCCCCTCTCACCCAAATGGGCCAGGGCCCCTTCCACCGCATCCTGATGTTCGGAGACGGCGCCCTGAACTGCACAGATACCGATCCTTATCATGACATAACTCCTTTCGTATCTGACCCTGTATCTTCCCCTTCCAATGGACATTATCTTCGTCGTTTCCGTTTGAACGGGATACTGGCCTTTTTTTTCAGCGTTTTTATGGTACCGGAGGTCATCACCGTTTCGATCTTAACATCCTCCAGGGGACGCCCTGCCCTCTCAACGGATGATAGCAGTCTTTCGGTCAGTTCCCTGTCCGTTTCACTGCATCTTACTATCCCCCAACTGCCGTGGGTCAGGATAACGTGGAACCTGTCCCGGGCGGATTCCAGCAGGTCCGGTTCCCTCTTTCTTATGACATAATTGAGGGCACCTATGAGATCGCCCCTCTGCTTGGGATGCTGCGAATCTATCCTGAAAAGGATGTACCGTCGCCTCGGGCCATGTCGGACCGCCATGGTTGTGGTGGAGACGGGGTGGATTATTTGAGGGTTTTGGAAAACAGGGCGTCCCTGGGATGTGCGAACCCTCCTGAAGGGTAGAAAATTTTAATTAAAAGACCGCCGGTGACCGGCGTGGGCAGGTGACAGAGCGGCTATGTGTACGACTGCAGATCGTATTTAAGGGAGTTCGACTCTCCCCCTGCCCGCCTCGTTCTTTTTCCAGGTGCTGCACAGGATCGTCCTGCAAGGGGATGGTCCATGCCCTCCGGGTGAACAATGGCAATATCGACCTCTCGCCCGAGGCAACTATTCGAAAATATCGAACAGTTCAAAAAGAGGGAACTGAAGAGGGTTCTTGGGTTTGAATCCTTGTTTGGGACAATGTTTATGCCACATGTTCCCATTTTCGGCAATGAGAATGATAATAATACTGGACGGAAGAAGATGACTGAAGCGAGATTTTCTCAGATGATCACGATAATATTGCTCCTGAGCGTATGTCTTGGCTCCCTGACGTTCCTGCCCCCGTCAGTGGAAGCCTCGGCCCCGATGATACAGGAAGCGAATGATTGTACCTTTTCGAATACGGAACTCGCCACCATAACCGTGGCCGTTCAGGACACCGGCGGTGGCGTGAGGAAAGTGACCATCGAGATATCTGGCCCCGACCACGAGGGCAATTACACCATGCAGCAGCAGGACCAGGAACATTACTTCTACTCGTACACATTCCCTGTTGCGGGCGAGTACACCTGCGTGATATCAGCAAAGGATAACACGGAAAAATGGTCCAGCGCCACCCTGACACTGACCATCACGGACGGAGGCGGCGGCGGAGGAGATGGCCACTCTGTGGGTCCCAACATCCAGGACGTGAATGATTGTACCTTTTCGAACACGGAGGAGGCCACCATAACCGTGGCCGTTATGGACAACGGCAACGGTGTTAATAAGGTCACCATTAAGATATCCGGCCCCGACCCCGCTCACGAGGGCAATTTCACCATGACCCAGGAGCATCCACCGCATTACACATACACGGACACGTTCCCGATGCCGGGCGAATACACCTGCGTGATCTCTGCAAAAGACAACGAGGGTCATTGGTCCAACGCCACCCTGAAATTGACCATAACGGATGGTGGGGGCGGGGGAGGAGGGGACACCCCCCAGATTTCCGACATGAGGGCGGACCCCCCGGTCCAGTCCTGCGGTGGGTACGTCAACATCTCCTTGCTGGTGGACTGGGACAAGCCCGTTAAGGTCACGTTCATGACGGATGGTGTGGAGGACGAGGTAATGCAGAAGGACGATACCACCGGGCGCCATTTCTTCAACCGCACGTACTCAAATTACGGTACTGTCATGTACAGGGTGACGGTGTGGAAACTGGGCAATCCCCTGGCGGCCGCGAATGGGGAGTTCGAAATGATCGATGACGTCCCGCCCACGGCCCACATCTTCCAACCGCACACTGAAGAGGGAGAGACCGGCGTTTATGTGTACACGGGCGATGATGTGAAGTTCATGGACGGGTCATCGGACAATAGGGCCGTCACCAACAGCACCTGGACATTCACCTACGACGGAAAACCCGTGATACTGTATGGCATAGACACGAAGTTCACTTTCAATATACCCGGCAGCTACCTGGTGACCCTGACAGCAAAGGACAATGACGACAACTCGGACAAGGACACCGTCTGGGTGAACGTTTCGGAGTATGACCAGGACGACGACGGTGTGCCCTCCTGGGACGAGGTGCTGGACCACGGGACCGACCCGGACGTTCCGGACACCGACGGCGACGGCCTGGACGACGGCTGGGAACTGAACCACACCCTGAACCCCCTGGACCCCGCGGACGCTGCATACGACCCTGACGATGACGGCCTGAACAACCTGCAGGAGTTTGAGAACGGGACCGACATGGCCTACGGGGACACGGACAAGGACGGCCTGGGAGACGGGGTGGAGCTCATCTTCTTCGGCACGGACCCCACGGCGTGGGACAGCGACGAGGACGGTGTATCCGACGGTCTGGAGGAGTTCGGTTACGCCGCCCAGATGGAGATACTGCCAGACGATTGCATCGGGATGACCATCCAGTGGCAGGGTAACTTCATCCAGATCAAGACGAACTCGTCGGTGCTGGGGGCGACCTACGATACTGACCTGCGGGCATTGACCATCAAGGTGGGCGGACCCGATGGTACATCCGGTCACGCCAACATCACCGCGCCCAAGACCATGATCGAAGGCCAGGAGAGCATCTTCGTCCAGCTGGACGACGTGCCCATCCAGTACGAGCTGATACAGAACGTTACCCATTACATCATAAACATCGCGTATCACCACAGCCAGCACGACCTGACCACCTACTTCGACGGCACTGATACCGGGGATGACGACACCGGGGATGACGACACCGGAGATGACGACACCGGAGATGACGACATCGGTGATGATGACACCGGCGACGATGATGCCGGGGATGACGACACGGGGGACGATGCTCCCGGCGATGATGATACTGGAGACGATGATGGCGGGGATGACGACACCGGGGATGACGACACCGTTGACGACGACGATACGGGCAAGGAGTCAACCATCCTCCCCAGGGTGGACCGGGTACTGTCCGGCGGCAAGGGATCGGCCACTGCCCAGGGTATGGTGATTGGTGGGGGCACCATCAGCGTCCAGGAGGCCGCCACCCCGGGAGAAGAACCCGACGGTTCCATCGGCATCTACATCGACGTGTCCCTGGACGGCCCCGGCGAGGTCGAATGGGTTCTGATATCGGTGACCTATTCAACCGTTCCGGAGGGTGTCGACGAGAGTGCACTGCGTCTCTACTACTGGGATGACGCTGCGCTCGAGTGGGCGCTGGCGGAGAACTCCCATGTCGACGTCGATTCAAAGACGGTATGGGCGAACGTCACCCACCTGACCAGGTTCGCTCCCCTTGCAAGGGAGTCCACAGATGACGGGGAAGAGGGGGGAAGCGAGGCCAAAAGCAGTGGAGGTACCATGGTGATCGTGGCCGTGGTCATCATCGTGATCGTAGTTGTCATGGTCGTTTTCTTCATGATGCGTGGCAAGGGGAAGGGTGATGTTGGGGAAGTGGAAGGCGAGACCCCACCGGAAAAGGAAAAGAAAGAGGGTCCTTCAAAAACAGCTTCGAGGAAAAAGACCAAAAAGAAAGACTCGGAAGATGCACCGTAGGTTTGAAGTTACACACAAACACATCCTCTCTTACGCGATGCAAACGGATTACGGATCGATATCCCCATTAACCGGGGTCGAACCCACGATGATATTGCAAAAGCAGCATTGCAATATTTTATATATTCCACCTTTTTCATTAAGTGATGGGATCCGTATCAACAACATTCGCATGAGGCGGCTGGGAAAATGAAAATGTCACGTTTTTTTTTATGTGGAGATCACCCTGCCCGCTTGCCTAATACGGGACCGTGACACGAAGGGAATTCGATCCATAACGGGGGGATCAGTATACCGAAGAACAAGGGGAACTCAAAGGGATTGAAATGGTGGGACACCGCATGGTCGTCCACCGCTGACATAGCCATACCACAGGACCCGCTCAAGAGGGTGATCGGACAGGATGAGGCCGTGGAACTTGCCAGGGTCGCCGCATCCCAGAGACGACACCTGCTTCTGGTGGGTCCCCCGGGCACCGGGAAATCCATGATCGCCCAGGCCCTGGCCCTTCATCTGAACCCCGCCGAAGAGGAGGTCCACATCGTATCCAATCCGGAGAACCCGGACCGGCCTTTCGTTGAGCTGAAGGAACTTGACGAGGTTCAGAGGGATCGGGAGGATAGGGAAGGCTCCGGCGGCAAGATCGTGTCTCCCGTGGACGTTCCGGTGAATATAGCCGAACAGCTGGGTTACCGCTGCCCCCACTGCGGCACCTACAGCCCTCCGTCCGAGAACCAGTGTCCCAACTGTCAGGTGATGAAACCCATCCCCGGTGCTCAAAAGAAGACCGGAAACCCGTTTGGCGACCTAATGGGAGTGGTCCAGCTGACCATCAACCAGATAGGTGGCAAGAAGAAACCCGAGCGGGTGCAGACCACCCGGGAGGTCAACGGAAAGGAGGAGGTTGTGGTCTACGAGCAGGCGGGTGACCGCATCCGGGTCCTGGATGAAAGATCCCTGGGTAAGAGACGACGGTTGGAGGGGATGCGACCCAGGAAGGTGTTGGTCCCCATCGACCGGAAAACCTTCGTCATGGCAACAGGGGCCTCGGAGACCGAGCTTCTGGGCGATGTCAGGCACGATCCTTACGGTGGTCACGAAGGGTTGGGCACCCCGGCTTTCGAACGGGTGGTGGCCGGGGCGGTTCATGATGCCCACCAGGGAGTGCTGTTTTTGGACGAACTTCCCCACCTGGGAGCACTGCAACGTAACATCCTGACCGCCATGCAGGAAAAATCATTTCCCATATCCGGTAGAAATCCCCAGAGCGCCGGTGCATCGGTCCGGGTGGATTCAGTTCCCTGCGATTTCATATTCGTGGGGGCGTGCAACATAACCGACCTCCCATCCATTCTGGCCCCCCTCCGGTCCCGCATACTGGGGTCTGGTTATGAGGTGCTGGTGGAGACGGCCATGGAGGATAATACGGATAACCGTCGCAAGCTGGCCCAGTTCGTTGCCCAGGAGGTCAATATGGACGGTCGGATACCCCATGCATCAAGATCGGCCGTTGAAGAGATAGTCAGAGAATCGGGTAAACGGGCCAAGGTGATCGACGGTGCCGAGGGCGCGCTCACATTGCGACTTCGTGAACTGGGTGGTCTGGTTCGGGTTGCAGGCGACCTGGCCATCAGGGACGGTTCCGATCTAATAGATAAGAAGCACGTGAAAAGGGCCCTCAGATGGGCATCCCCGATCGAGGACCAGATCAAGGAGCGCTACGGTTCCTACATGGGAGGGGTGGCCAGGGACATATCCGGTGCGCAAAAGGAAGGGACCAGCCCCTACAACTACTGGAACCAGCATCTCCAGGATGACAAACAGGGGTACGGTTGAGGACCATCTTGGGTTAACTTTTTTATTACACGGGCATTACCCCGCAACTACTTCGCGGGCGCGTGGCCTAGCCTGGATATGGCGGCAGCCTCCTAATCCCCTTCCAAGGAAAAGGAGGAGATAGCTGCAAGTCAAGGGTTCGAATCCCTTCGCGTCCGCTTTTCTTCTTTTTTCTGTTGATGCGGACGCTCGGGATTCGAATCCTTGCGTGTAATCGGTATAAGTTCGTTATTGATTCCCGATTACCCGTAGTCCCAACACATCCACGCCTGGATATGTTGTATGAGTTGGAACTCAAGGGTTCGAACCCTTCGTCACGAGGATTCCGAAGGAATCCGAGGGATCGAGGAAATGAAACGTAGTTTCATTGCCGAAACGTCCGCTTTTACTTTTGATTCATTTAGTGCGGACGCTCGGGATTCGAACCCTGACCTCGGACACAGAAATGCTGTATCAGTTGTCTGAGTCCTCGATCAAGGGTTCGAACCCTTCGTCACGAGGATTCCGAAGGAATCCGAGGGATCGAGGAAATGAAACGTAGTTTCATTGCCGAAACGTCCGCTTTTACTTTTGATCTATTTAGTGCGGACGCTCGGGATTCGGATTCCTTTTGTAAAAAAAATTTATAAATGGTATCTATTTTGAACCTGTATGAACGTCATGGGGTTCATCATAGTCGCCGTGGCCGGGTTCATATTCTTCTGCGCCTATCAGGACTACGACTGGTACATGCTCAACCCAAGATCTCGCATGCTGGTGGAGCGGATAGGGCGATCGAAGGCAAGGAAATATCACATGGGGCTCAGTGGTGCAATGATGGTGGTCGGGCTCCTGGTAGTGTTCCTCACTTAGCGCTCTTTGTCTTTTTCCTTCTGATCACATTGGGCATCAGGAAAACCAAAACTATCAAGATTGGCAGGGCTTCCACCGGGAACTCGGGAGTTCCCCATATGACAACCCCCGCAGGTGACGTTTCATCGTCCCAATCGTAACCCTCTTTTCCCGCATCGCCCCAGTGTCGGGGTTCGGTAATGTCCTCCATGATAAGGTAGCACTCGTCCCCGGAGGTGATGTTCATCTTCACGTTGTATGTCCCATCCCCGTCCGGAAGACCCGAGCGGGTGTAGAACTCCATCCCGTACACGTAGGCGACGTGGCAGTTCCAGGGGCCTCCCAGGAGCCTTCCTATATTGGAGCGGGTGACGTAGAGGTAGCAGTTGTGGACACCGTTCATGTCGTCGGAACCGGATGCAAATCCCCGGAAGATCACATCCTGCAGGTGGGTCCAGGCACCGTCCCCGTCTATGTGAAGTCCCACGCCATGGCCGCTGTTGTCCGTTGCCCCCATATTCAGCCCATCGATGTCCAGGTCCCCGGATATGACCAGCGTTCCGCTGCTGTCCGCTTCCGTTGAACGGATGGTCCGGACCGCGGTATCATCTTCGGTAAAGGTCCCGGTGACCGTTATAATATCCCCGGAGTTGATCTCCAGACCGTTCCCCCCGGTCGTTTCCATGGTCAGGTTGTAGAAAGTGATGTTACCGGTAAGCGACTGGCCGCCGGTGCCGTTGAGGGTCACGCTCTGGTTGCTGTGCTGGAATGATCCGGTTCCCGAGAGCACCATGCTTCCGCCCAGGGTGAGACTGCCTCCGGTCATGATTGCAAACGTTCCTCCTGTGATCTCCAGGCTCCCTCCGATAGTGAGAAGCGTGTAAACCTCCACGGTCCCGGTCTCCATCTCGAAGGTGCTGGTGACCGTGAAACCACCTGAGCGTTCTATGCTGAGAGTTCCGCTGTAACTGTCGATGAGACGTACACCACCAATGGTCCCCAGAGCAGCATCGTCGACGATGCAGTCGTCATTGGAAGTATCCCCGTCAAAGAACGCCTCCTCTACGGCCGTGGGAACATCGTCATCGTCCCAATTGGTGCTCTCGGACCAGTTATCGACGGACAGATGATCACCGTCCCAGAGCTTGAAGACCATGTACTCCCAGATGAGGGTGCCGGTGGGAGCGACAGCATCGTCCAGGTCACGGCTCTCTCCCCAGGCGTCTCCCTCGTCTCCGGGGATGTTGGAGAAGGCGATGTCCGACTGTGTGGTTGTGATGTTCATGCGGGCGTTGTAGGACGTGGACCCGTCGGGGTGGGAACTTCTCAGGAAGAACGAGCACTCGTGGAAGGTGTCGGATATCCCTCCCCGGGTTATGTAGAGGTAACAGTTGTTGGTACCGTTCATGTCGTTTAAAGCGGTGTAGCCCCTGAACTCCACGTCCTCGATGGCCCAGGAACCGTTTCCCTCGACCGTGACCCCGACCCCGTAACCGGTGGTCCCCGAGCCGCCGAAGCGCAGCCCGTCGATGTCGATGTCGCCCTGGAGTAGGAGTGTAACGGAGCTGTTCTGGGTGTCGCTCTGCATGTAGCGGTATTCTGTAAGGTCCTCGGAGAAGGAACCCGTGACCGTGATGGTGGACCCCCCGGCCACCAAGAAGGTCCCAGGTCCGCCGCCGAAGGCGAGATCGTAGAACGACAAACTTCCGGTAGCTATAGTCACAGACCCGTCCGGTGGGGCGAACTCAATGCACAGGGTGCTATTGTGGGTGAAGGTCCCGTCAATGTCGAACACCCTGTCAATCTCACCCAGTGTGGCATTGAAGTAGTTGATGGAGTTGTCCGTGCCTGTAAGGGTCAGGGTCTTTTCGGTCGAGCCTCCGATTAGCGTTCCCCCTCCCGAACCCCCATTTGGCCTGATCCTTATGGCCTGGACCTCGTCGTTGACGTTCATGGTGATGGTGTGCCCGTCCTGGATGACCACCACCGAGCCGCTGTAAAGGGGCGCGGTGAAGCTGGTGCCGCTGCCGTTCTCTGCGGTGTTCCAGTTATCCGCCTTGTTCCAGTTGCCGGAGCTCTGGGAGTATAGCATGTTCAGCCACACGCAGCTCCCGCTCTGGTCCAGGTCCTTGTCCTCGCCGGACCCGCTGCCGTAGGCCCAGTTGAAGGTGAGGTTGGCACTTGCCCCGTTCACATGGACGTTGTAGTTATCATTGCCGCCGCCCACCGATCCCCCGTCCGATCCATCCGGCATGTTTGATGCATTCTGGTTGAACACGCATTCGGTGAATGTCTTGGTTACAGCCCTTGTAACGTAGAGATAGCTTCCCATGTTGGTGATGTAGTCGGAGAACGTTACCCGATCGAATGTCCAGGTAGTTGATAATCCTCCCACTATCACCTGGATTCCCTCGATGGTCATTGAATCAACACTGATATCACCGTCCAGGGTCAGAGAAGTACTGGTTGCTGCTGCGTTGGCCATGGTGGGCGTGCCATTTTCAGTGAAGGAATTGGACACATTCATTGCCGTGCTGTCGGCAAGGTAGAAGATACCGCCGGACGTGTCAAGCTGGACGGTGTAGAACGTGGTGGTCCCAGTGAGGGTCTGGTCACCGGTACCATCGAATGTGACGGTGCCGTTGCCCGCGGTGAAAGTGCCCTCATTGGTCCAGTCCACCGCTGCTTCGATGGGCTTGGAATTGGACTGGAAGGTTCCGTTGGCAGCTATGGTCAATGATCCGTCAATGTCCAGGGTCTGCTGGGATGCGTTGTTCCAGTGCTCGATGGTGGTTGTGTTGGTCCCGTCGCCCAGTACCAGGTTGAAGAAGTTGAAATGAAGGTTCTCCCTGATCTGAAGGATCTTGGTCGCATCGGTCCCCACCATCTCGAACGTGCCGCCGGTGGGGGTGAAATTGCAGTCGTCGATGAAACACACGTTCCCGTAGGATGCGTTGTTCGATCCCCAGACCTTTATGGTACCGCCAGTGATCTCTTCCTCTGCCATGTTGTCCATGAAGAACACGCTGTAACCGTCTCCGGTGGCACCGTTTTGGCCTACATTGAGGGTGCCCTCAGCCATCATCAACCTTGAATTACCCAAACCCCTGAAGGCTCCTGTCGCGTCGATGGTATATCCATTGACGTCAAAGGTCCCGGTGTTGATCTGCAGGATATCGACCGTGAAGTCGCTCGTCGCCGTGACCATGTGTCCGACGAGGCCTTTATCGATCACCAGAAATCTGAAGAAGCCGTTGTTGGCACCGCTAAGCGAGATGTTCACATCAGTGTTGCCGGTCAGGGTGAAGATGCAACCGACCGGAACGAAAGTGTTATCGCCGGATATCGCGACATTCCAATGGGCAAAGATGTAGCTGGTGTTGGTTATCGACACCGAACCCGCCGTAACCGTAAAGGTACCCCAGACCTCCAGCTGGTCCGATGATGAATCCATGAGAAGGGTCCCTCCGTCCAGGTAGAAGTCGCCGACCACGTAGTTCCTGAACGCGCCATTGTTGAAGGTACCCGCTGATATGTTAAGATCGTTCGTCACGACAACTGCGTTTGTTGTTACCGTCTCAGTCCCTGCTGAGTTTATCTCGACATCGTAGAATACGTACCCTGGGATACCCCCGCCGCTGACAATGTTCGAACTCCCCCCGCTGAAGACCACCTTGACACCGTTGGGACGGAATCCGGTGTTCGTCCCGCCGTCCCAGTTGTTGGTCCAGGTGCCCTCGACATAGAGGGGCGCACCGTCAAGGGTCAGCGATTCTGTAGCAGCTATCGTGAGGTCTCCCTTCACTGTGAGGCTGTAGCTGCCCTGAATGAAGGTTGCACCGGTCGTGGCGAAGCTGAGGAAGTTAAAGCAGTGGGCACCGGATGCGTTGGATACCACAATGGATGGGTCGATGGCGTCGCCGGGCACTCCTCCGTACAGATTACCCGCGTTGCCCTGATAAGTGCCAGCCATCGTGAAGATATCACCAACTCCGATGGTCCCGCCATCCTGAATTATGAAACCGCCTGACTGGAGATACAGATCGTCCCTCGTGTACAAGATACCGTCGTTGAGGTCCAGTGTCCCGTAGATGTAGTAGTCTCCCTTGTCGTTTCCGGATATGAACCAGTACGAGCTCGAACCGGTCATGTCCACCTCGGCCCCGGCCGATATCTCGCTGTATCCGGGTCCCTGGGTCATCACGCTCAGGTTGGTGTAGAGATCGTAATTGTTTATGAGGAACGTTCCCCCGCTCACCTTGAAATCCCTCAGCACTTCCATGTTCGTAAGCATCGTCGTGTTGCCCGAGTTGGAGACCTCCACGTCGTAGAAACTGTTACCGCTGCCCCCTCCACCCGTTGTTATGTTCTGATTCCCGGTACCGTCGAAGATCACCTTGCCCGTAGAGCAGGTGAAGTTGCCCGCATCCGTGTAGTGACCCCCTACCTCCAGCGTTCCCGAACCCGTGAATATGAGGGGTGATGCAAAGTAAAGGTCACCCCCGATGTTGAGGGTCCCCGTGCTGATGGTTATGGTGTAGAGAGCGGAATTGCTTCCCGATAGTCCCTTCACATAACCTGCAACGTTCATTGTTGCAGAGCCGATATTCAGCGAGGAGCTGGAATTCGTGGCCGTACCGCTCTCGTAGACACTGCCCGAGAGGTTGAAAGTTGAGTTGGCCCCCAGATTGAACTCTCCAATGTCGACATCATTGTAGGCCAATTTATCGCCTCCCCAGGTGACCCCGCTCGGTCCGTTGAAGGTGCCTTCATAACAGAGGATATTGCCGCTGTACGTACCGGCGGAGATCCCTGTTGCATCAACGGACGAGTTGGTTGCGCTCAATATAAGAGTGTTGAATGAGCTGGGACTTCCAGTAAGTGTAACATGGGTATTCGATGTATACACCTCTATTTGATTGATGGGCTCGTCCTGGGCCAGGCCGAGTTGTATCGATTGGGAACCACCGCTGTTCGTTCTCACGTTCAGCCAGCTCCCGCTAACGGTGTTGTCGGCAAATGTGGCGGTCGTCCCCGCCTGCGTCATATGAAGGTAGAAGACATCTGCCGCTTCGGATGTATCGAAGTACCCGTCTGTGGTGTTGAAATTGCCTGCACAGAGGAAGTTCGTGAAATGGGAAGTGTCACCCGTGTATTGTCGGAGCTTTCCGTTGTTTGCAAAGGAGACGCTCCCTGTGGATTCAACGTATATCATACTGGTCATGGTGGTGGGAGTGTGGATCTGGAAGGTCGCCGTGTCGATCAGAAGGTCCTCCTTGATGTAGAAATAGCCGTCGGGAGTCTTTGAACCGGACCCGCTTATTGTCAGGTTGGTGTACTTCCCGTCCCCGGTGGGCCAGGACGATAGTATGGTCTGGTCTCCCGCCGCTCCGTACTCTATCGTACTTCCGTCGTTGAGGGTTTTTGTTGAAAAGGTGGGGAGCGGGGTTGCAGAAACGTGGGTTGAGCGCAGGGTGCCGGCGTTTTTAACGGTCAATGAGGTGCCGGACAGAAGTGCTGATGAGCTGAAGGTCACGCTCTTGGTGTTGGTGCCGTCCCCTATCTCCAGCACGTTGAACGTGGTTGTGGTGGGACCGATTATCGATGCGTTTCCTGAGCCCTGGAACGCAACCGTCCCCGAACCTGCATTGAAGGGTCCGTCTACGTGGGTCCAGTTCCCCAGCACCTTGACGATCGCAGTACCATCGGTCCCGCCATTAAATGTGTAATCATCGATGGTAACATTGGTTATCGTTACATCCGCAGACTCCACGTGGAACCGTGAGACCGCGTTGGTTGGAGAGCTTATGCCCAGGTTCCCGATGGTCACAACAGCGTCATTTGCATCTAATTCGCCCTGGTTGGCATCGTTGAAGTAGAAATTTCCGAAGGTGGCCGAATTACCGGTTGTAGATAGGTAGATCGTTCCGTGGGACAGGGTCACTGAGCCGCTGAATGCAATTGATGGGCTGGACTGAGCACCGAAGTAACCGCTGGACGTTACGGTTGCATCCACTCCGGATACGGACTGGGAATTGCAATCCAGAGAACCCCCGATATATAGGGTACCTGTAAGTGTCAGATTGTTGTTGATCAGGTCCAGAAGTCCTGAGCTATCAGTCAGCGTGAGATCGTACAAGGATGAACCGAAACCCGGATCGTAACTCCTGCTGCCACCCGAGTTGTATCTGATCAATCCTGTACCCGAGGTGAACTGTCCGATCGGTGAGTTGTCACCAGGTTCATAGGTGAAATCCCCTCTAAATTCCAACGTTCCCGTGCCTCCGTTGAAATCTATGTTGTCCATATGGATATCACCAGTGACGGTAACTGTTGCTCCCTGGATGTTGAGTTCTGAATCACCATTTACATTTGAGTTACAGGATATTGATGAAATATTAACTGTGTTATTGCAGTAGAAACTGGATCCATTGGAGTGAGTATAGTACAATGATCCAATGGTGGTTGTGGTACCAGATGCGAATATCCCATACTGCATGGTCATTGTTCCGGAAATCGAGATCGTATTGGAGCTGGAACCGGTCCATTGAGCACCGAACCTGATCTCCGCATCATTGTTTATGGTGACACTTCGAGTTCCTGAGTCGAAATCCCCCCATACATAAAGGTCCTGGCAGGTCAGATCATTGTTGACAAGGGTCAGATCTCCCGAGCCTATTATGAAGAGATTGTAGAAATCCGACGAGCCGGGATCGATATCGTGTGAGCCCGATCCGTTGTAACCCACGGTTCCGTTACCGTGCACGAAAGTGTCGTAATTTAACCAGTCACCGGCGAAGGTTATGTCCGAACCGAGCGTTCTGAGGGTACCGCCGGTTATGTAGAGATCACCGTCGATATCCAGGGCCGATCCCATGTCGAAAGTGGTCGATCCAGCCGAATCGTTGAACTCCAGGATGTAATAGGTTCCCACGTCTCCCAGGGTCACCGTTCCACTGGTTGCCAGGTATTCGGTCTTTCCCGTCTGGCAGTTGAAGGTCCCGTCCACGTCGAAGACGTGATCCAGGTCCACCAGGTTTGCCAGGGAGCTGTCGTTACCGTTCATTGACAGGGCATAGAGGTTGCCACCGTTGAGAACCCCACCTGTTCTTACCCACACCGCCATTACTTCATCGGACTGGTCCACCGTTATGGTATGACCGTTCTGCACCACCACGATTGCAGTGTCCGACAATGGTGCGGTGTAGCTGGTCCCACCACCCGTGGGTATGATGTTCCACATGCTGCCATCCCCCCAGTTGCCCGTGTTCTGGCTGAAGAGGAAGGTATCGGTTATCCAGTGTGCGTAACCCTGCCCTCCATTGGCCTGATCGTAATCGTACCCTTCACCGGAACGGGTTCCCAGGTAATTGTAGAAGTAGACCGCCCCTCCGCTGGAGTTCATGAGAACGTTGTACTCACCGCTGCCCGGATAGGAACCGTACAACCGGAACACGCACCCGTAGGAGGTCTCATTGCTCATGGACGAACGGGTGATGTTGATGTAAGCGGCCATGTTGGTGGCTTCGTAATAATCGAAATCTATCCCGTCCAGGGCAGTGTAGGATCCGCTCCCTGCCAGGTTCAGCTGGACCGCGTCCATGGCAGCCCCGTTGATGTTGACATCACCCTGAAGTGTCAGGTAGGTGCCGATCCCGAGATTGGACGAGCGGATGAACTGGGTACCGGTTTCGGAGAAATCACCTGCGGCCGTCGTGGTCCCACCGGCGGGTATGATGAAATTGCCTCCTGATTTGTTTATGTTGAGGTTGTTGAACGTGCAAGAACCGCTGATGGTCTGGGTACTGGACCCGTTGAAGGTGACCGTGCTCGATCCCGGGGTGAGGGACCCGGTCTTGGTGAAATCTCCGCTGACCGTGCTGGTGGAGCTGTCCAGGTCCAGGGTAGTCCCTCCACCGATAGTGACAACGTTGAAAGAATGTGTACCGGAGTTGAGGTCCAGTGATCCAGCGTTAACGTTCAGGATGTTGGCAACGGAGATGTTGCCGTTCACTGCCAGCGATCCGCCCAATGACTTGTTGCAGGTGAGGTTGTAAAAGGAGTTCGAGGACTGGATGCTGTACGATCCGTTGCTGTCGAACTCCACGGTCTGGCTGCCGTTGTTGTAGGTCCCCGCTACGTTCCAGTTGGCAGAGACGTAGATGGTGGCTCCAGTCTGGTTCAGGGTGCCCGCATTGACCGTCACGTTGTGCGCATCCAGGACCTCCGAGTTGGTGTTGAAGGTACCATCGGTCATCATGAAGGTTCCGTCAACCTCGAGTTCGTATGTGTCGAGGGTGTAGGTGCCGGCCCCGTCAATCCTGAAAGTGTTGAAATCGTGCCAAGTTCCTCCGTCGGCGCCCGTGTATATGTAGTTCGTCCCGGAGTCCGCCGTGAAGATGGTGGCCCCTCCCCGGTCGTCCCATGTGCCAGTCGGACTGCAGGCGAAGCTGTAGTTCGATCCGCTACGGGAGCTGATGGAGAGAAGCTGGGAGCTGTACAGGTTGACGGTAGCTGACGAACCGATGGTCAGGAAGTATATCGAAGAACTCTTGATGAACGAAAGGGTGTTGTTGACCTCCACCCCTCCCATGTAGTCCACCCAGCCCAATGAACAGTTCGTCCCCCAGGTAAAACCGACAATAGGATTTACAGTCAGCATGGTCGAACTACCGGCGCCCCGGAGGTACCCGTTCATGTTCACTGTCCCCTCGTTGACCATTGTTCTTGTGGTGTCGAACCGTACGGTGCATCCCGAGGCGATTGTGCATGTTTCACCGCTGGCGATGGTAAGATCGGAGTTAATGAGAATTCCATTCCCATCATCGAAGACCACGTTGAAGAACTCTGTGGATATGGCAGGGGTCACGCTCTGGCCTGCCGAACCGTTGAAGGTGACGGTGCCGGCCCCAGAGTTGAAGGTCCCACTATTGGAGTAATTGCCTCCGATATCCACGGATTCCTCATCGGGCAGGGTACCGTAGGCCATGTTGAATGTGGAACCCGCAACGATTGTGACATCGTTGCTCACCACGAGCTTTTGGGTATAGGTAGAGCTGCTGTGGGGCTCAAAATAGCTGTTACCTGTGATAAGAAGGTCATAAAAGGCGACGTTCCCGGCGTTATAGTAGTAATTGTATGACGCCCCGGAGTTTATCTCGATCACACCACCGGTAGGGGTGAAATCCGATCCCGCGTAGCTGAGGAACGTGTATGATGATCCAGTGAATCGGATGGTCCCACCTGATATGTTCTCACCCGACCCGTTCTGGAAGCGGAGCTGGTTTCCGCAGATGAGGGTATCCCCATCCTGCATTACCAGGGTGGACGATGCCATGGCATTTGACATGTAGACCTGCTCGCTGCTGGTGTATGTGATATCCCCCGTGGAGAAGTCGAACACCCCGCGGTCTATGTAGGTCCGATTAATTGAGCTGCACCCGTCGGTCTGGAGAGAGAGGGCCCAGCTGTCGCCACCCTTAAAAAGGCGAAGCAGGTAGAAGGTGCTCACGCTGTTTCCGAGTATGGACGAATCGGAGGAACCGTCGAAACAGACCTCGCCCAAACCGGCATTGAAGGTCCCGTCATTGTCCCATTCTCCCACGAGCGTTATTTTGGCGGTCGCCCCGGTGCAGTCGATCACCCCGGTGCCGAAGTTGTAGACATGCCTCCCCACATCGACGATGTCGGTGTCGTTGGTCAGCATGATCGTTCCGGAATTGTTAATGTCGAGCCCGACGTAAAGCTGGGTGGCCGCACCGGATGTCCCTTGAAAATCAAAGCTGACCCCGTTGGCGACTGTGAAATGGCCCCCTACGATCAGCGGAGATGTTGAGGCGGAACTGAAATATTTGGTAGTTGAAGATGTGTAGCAGTACAGATGGTAGAACCCGCCTGTTGCGTCGTAATTGGTGATGTACTGGTCCGTGCTACCGTTGAGGTAGAAGGACCCTCCGGTTGGGGAGAATGCGGAACCGTTCTCGATGGTGACATCATCCTCGACCCGGATCACTCCGTCGGTGATGTTCTCGGAGCTGGTTGAATATGCAGTGAACGGTCCATCGATGTCGATGTACCCCCCACTCTGGGTAAGGTTGCCATACAGATGGAATGTATTGCTTGAGTACGTGCAGTTGAGCTCCCCGGAACTGACCATCAGTGTTGCTACTGAATACACACTCACCATGTCGCAGTTAACGGTCGCTCCGCTTACTGTCATGGTCGCTCCTGAAATGGCATCGCCATAACCAATCCGGGTTGAATAATAATTCTCGGTACCGAGGTTTGCGGTTCCACTGGAAAATGTGGCTGATGTGGATGTGCCATCATGGACATTAAAGGCCAACGCGCAGCTGAAGGAACCTCCTTGAAGTTCGAAGGTCGCGTTTTCATCCACGTCAAACTGCCAAGAACAAACCACCGTGCCGGCAGTCTGGATATAGCTGCCTGACATTGATGTCCACCCCTCGATAAGCATATCGGCTTGAACGGTGAAGCTGCAGCCCGATCTCACATACAATCGATACCTTACATCCAGGTCATGGGTGCTGGCAGATGATAGAGTGGTACCGTTGGAATTATCAATTTCCAATAGATAGAGGTAAGACGATGCGTCCTGGATGGTGATGGTAGCCGGTGATGTATTGGCCCCGGGTGAATATGTTTCAAAGGTGTGTGTCCCGGAAGCGGTCACATTCGATCCATCATACACAATGAAGGTAGACTCATTGTGAATCGTCCCTGCGGTCAGGTTTGCGTTCGATCCATTGTAGAACCTGAGATCGCCATACCAAGCATCTTCCTGTCCAGTATAGAAATCCCCTCCGGATTGGTTGAGAGTACCGTATATGTAGGCATCGTTGTTGAGAGAGATAACGTCCCCACTATCGTCCAGGGTCAGGGTACCATAGGAATAGAGGTCCTGAGCCGACAGGTTCTGGTCATTCCCGCCACCGGTCCCATCGAAGTAGAACGTGACGTTGGCCTCTATGGTGAAGGTTCCATCAATGGCCAATGCCGCAGTCACGCCCGACGGAACATACACGGACCTGCCCATCGAGGTGTTCTTCAGGGTCAGGTTGTAAAAGGTTGAATCGTTGTCCGTTGAATCGTTGTTGTTTATGGTCTGAACACTGGTGCCATCCAGCTCCACCGTGCCCCCAATGGGATTGAAGTCCGCGTCGTTCTCGATGTAGAGGTGGCCCCCCACCCGAAGGGTGCCATTGGATATGCTCTCCGATGACCCGTTCCTCCAGTACAGGTTCCCGTCCACATCTATAAGGTCATCGGAGTTGTTCATGATGATGGTGCCGTAGACGTTCGTGTAGTTGCCCACGCTCATCTGGACACATGCCCCTGACGTGCCCTGGAAATCGAAGGTGGCCCCGGACTGGATGTACAGGCTGTAGGTCACCTTCAGGGAGGTCGTGCTTGAGGAGCTGTAGTAACAGGTTGCGTCGGTGTTGATGCGCAGGATTCCCATGGATGCCAATGCGTTGGTCACGTAGATGTACTGGTCCGAGGTCCCGTCCAGGTACAGATCAAGGGCATCGGCCAGAACGATGTTGCTCTCCACCCACACGTCCCCGGCAACGTAGAGGTAGCCCTCGGTGTAGGTCCCGGTGCTCCCGGAAACCCAGTAGATTAAGCCTTCCACGTTGATGTTGTCGGCAACCTGGTCCATCACGAGGGCCCCGGCTATGGCAAAGTAACCTCCGATGTCCAGATCGCAGTCAGTCCCGGATGTTCCGTCAAAATCGAAAACCGCGTTGGAATTGATCTCCATGTTGCCCATCACATCCAGTTCGTCCGTGGAAGCGCTGGAGTAATAGGAGGTACCGCTCCCGTAGATACCGAGATGGTTGAAGTAACTGTTTGAGGTCTCCAGATCGACTATTGCCTGGGTTGATGATCCGTCCATGTAGACCGTTCCCCCGGACGGTGTGAAACTGCATCCGGTATTGAATACCAGGTTGTTCCCGACCCGGATGGTGGGGGACCCCGAGGTGATGGACACGGTTCCGTTGAAGATCAGGTCACCATCCACATCGAAGGTACCGCTGGAAGAGATATCCCAGGTGTAGCCAGACGGCACGATGACATCGTATTTGAAGTGGATCGTCCCGGAGTAGAGATTTATTGTGCCATCGGTGTTCATGTGGGAATTTTCAAAAAGCGCCGTGTAAGATGAACTGGTGGGCCCGTTGAACACGTTGCCCGTGCTGCTGAAATACAGCCCGGAAGCCGTCACGTCGGCCGTCTGACAGTTGAAGGTGGCGCCGTTGTAGACGTATATGGGATAACCAGTGGCGTCCACGGTTTTAGACCCAGCGTTGAAGGTGCCACCGCTGACGTAGATGTAATTTGATGTATTATCCAGGGCCCCCCCCGTGCCTCCGTTGTAAACAGATGACGTGTACACTCGCAGGGTGCCGTCGTTGTATACGTTGCCGGTGTCCCCGTTGAAGGTGCCGCCGCTGTTGATGCGAAGATCCGAGGTGACATTTAGCGTATACCCGCTTAGGTTGAACGTTTCGTCGTAGACATACATGGCGTTATGTGCACTTATTGTCCCGTAAGCGGCGATGCTGTTTGTGGTGCCGGAATTGAGATCGTCGATGCGCAGGTCGTAGAAATCCCCATAGACCATCCCGCTTCCGGATGTTCCTTCCATGTATACAGTGCTGAATCCGTAGTTGTGGGTCCCGGCCCCGAACCAGTCGTCTCCGATGTACATGATGGGGCTTGCCGTTCCGCAGTCGATGACCCCACCGGTCTGGAGGCTCATGTCGCTTCCGATGTCCACCCGATCGGCGTCGTTTGTTAAAACCAGGGTGCCGTAGACGTATACGTTGTAGGTCACGTTCAGCTCGCAGTCGGTGCCTGTGGTCCCGGAAAAGTCCAGGGAGGTCGAGGCGTTGATGGTCAGGTTGCCGTGGACATCCAGGGCGGTGTTGGAGCTCTCGGAGAAGTTGACCGTCCCGCCGTTGGACAGGGTCAGGTTATGGAAATACGCGGAGGTATCTTCCAGATAGATGGCCTGGTTTGCACTCCTGTCGAACTCCACGGTGCCGCTGGAGGGGGTGAAATTGCAGCCGCTGTAGCAGGTCCACTGATACCCGCTAAACTCCACGGTACCGGTGGATATGTACTCGTTGGAACCGGAGTACCAGTAGGCGTAACCGTTCAGGTCCAACGTATCCGCTGCGTTGTTGAAGGTGATGGACCCGTAAACGTACATGCTGCCGTCCACGTTGGCCTCACAGTCCGTCCCGGAACTGCCCTCGAAGTCAAAGTTCGTGCTGGAACCGATGTAGAGGGAGGACGCCACGTTCATGGCGGCACTGCTGTTGGAATCGAGGTAGCAGGTTCCCACGGTGGTCAGGGAAAGATATCCGAAGCTTGCCGCCGCCTCGTAATTGTAGATGTACTGATCTGCCCCGCCATCCATGTAAACGGTGCATGCACTCGGCAGCGATATTGCCTCGTAGAAAAAGAAGTTTCCACCCACATGGAAATCGCCGTCGGTGATGGTGGCACTGCTCCCGTCCCGCCAGTAAAGGCTGTAGCCCACGTCAATGTCGTCATCCGAATCGTTCATGATTATGGTACCGTAGATGTTGAGGGTGTCGGCCACGTCCAGGTCACAGTCGGTACCCGACGTTCCCTGAAAATCGAAACGGGTCCCGGAAGAGATGGTCATATCATCCATCACGTCCAGCTCATCGTTGGACGAACTGCCGTAATACCAGTATCCTGAACCGGACAGGGTCAGGTCCCAGAAGTAGCTGTTTGTGGTCTCGTAATCGTATATGTACGAGTTTGTCACAGTGTCCAAAACGACGGTCCCCCCGCCGGGGGTGAAATTGCACCCGGAGTACATGTACCATCCGGTGCCTGCCCTGATCTCTCCGGTGGTGACGTTCTCCGTGGACGAACTGTACCAGTATACGCCATACGCGGCATCCAGCACCGTCCCGGAATAATTTATGATCAGATGTCCATAATTATAGAAACTGTCCACGTTGAGGGTATGGGCAGTGTAGATGGACAGTTGCCCCAGGCCTTCGATCCTCAGATTACCCACAGTATCGTCCATGTCAAGAGTACAGTTGTAGCTGTATCCCGGATCATCGTCCGTTTGGGGAATGTACACGTAGTCGGTGGATGAGGGAAGGACACCATTGAGCCAGTTGCGACTGTCGGACCAGTAGGAGTTGTAGGCACCTGTCCACATTGTGCCTCCGGAAGCCGAGGGGGTGAACTGGTAGTAATAACCGGAGGACGGGAAGTTCGAGTAGGTCAGGCTGGGTCCGCTGGATGCCCAGGTGTACTCGCCCAGGTTACCCACGGTGTTCTCGATACCGGTGGTGGCGGAGTAATCCATGGCAGGGGATCCAGATATACCTTTTCCGCCGTAGTGGAACCGTATCACGTTGGTCCGCTCGAACAGCTGGACCTGGAAATTGAGGAAATGGTAGTCCGATGCGGTGTTGCCCACCCTGGATATGGATGTCCACTGGACCACGTATACCCGGTTGGGGGAGGTACCCCGGACCAGATCCAGAACCGTATCCCCGGTCCCGGCGGTGGTTGAGGTGACGATGAGGTCGTCCCACCAGGGCGCTGCAATACCATCGGGATCTGTGGTGGAGGGGATGGCGTCGTTGGTGTAGTCCGTGGCCGACCCGGTGAAGGTGATGTAACCGTTGGTGCTCACCTGGACATAGGAATAGTTATTGCCATAGAAATTGAACTTGAAACCTATGTTGCGCAGTTCGTCCTCGTCATCGTCGTTGGATGCGGACCCGTCGGATATGTCCGCCGTGTCGCAGGAGAATATGGTGGTGGGGGATTCGTCCCCTATGGGATCGAAGGCGCTGTAGGTTGCACCGGACACAGAATAACTGGGAGTGTAACGGAGGGAGGGTGACGAGTTCTGGGTCTGATCCGGCGGGACCAGAGACATGGGGGGCATCTCGTCGTCCGGGGTGTCTTCAACGGTATCATCCTGCACGGGCAGGTCACATTTCCCATATTCCCAGCCATAATATGGATCAATGGTGTTTTGGGGAGCCATAACGTCATCGCCCTCCGGCATTGGACACAGGGTTTGTTTGTGGTCACGTTCCGGCAATTCCTCTTCTTTGGCCTTCCCATGATCGCTTTTTCCAACGAGAAGACTCTCACCTGCCAGGGCTTCCAGATTTGTTGCCAGCGCCAGGAGGGATGTGCTACGGATCGGGCCGGTTTCACCGTCCGGGTCGTATTGCGATCCGGCAGTCTCAGGCAGGTCGGGATTGGTGACCCCTTCCTGGTGAAGATCGCGATCTGGCCATAACCGGGCATGGTATACCTGGCAGTACTTTGCCATTGACTCACCCGGCTGCCCCAGGAAACGGATTCCTTGCCAATGGCTTGCTCCCGGGGCCGGTAGTAGTTTTATCGGGTTGTCGTTGGCCCCTTCCATCAGGATGACGCCATATACTGTCAGACCTGCGCCCGATTTGAAAAAAAGGGTGGAACCTGCAGGAATGGTCAACCTTTGATGTTTTTGTATGGAAACGGTTCGATTAACTAAGTACACGCGGTTACTAATAGAAACAATGCCTTCAGATTCCAGGGTGATATCTGACAGGTTGATACCCTCTTCCAGACCTTCCATGTCCACCTGGCAATCGGTTTTTGATATTCCTTTTTCAGAATGAAGGATCATGCAATTGCTCACCGCAGACGGGCGGCTTCCCGGACTGAACACGATCCCTCCCCAGGGACGGTTGTACTCCATCCAGGTGAAGAGAATATCAGGATGATCGGGCAAGCTGCCGGTGGCCCTGAGGCCTCCCTTTATCATGATGTTCGTTCCAGGGGCCATAAGTAAGGTTTGACCGGGTCTGATGTTCAATGTGGTGTCTTGCGGGACAGTCAGATCTTCCCTGATCGCATAGGTGTCGTCACCCAAATCGACCACGTGATCCAACGCTTGGACCAGATAGGCCATGGTGACATTTCCCGATGATGATGCAATCGACATTGAGGCATCCATCTGAATATTGAGGTTGGAGGATCTCTCACATCCGTCCTGCTGGCCCATCTGGGCATAGAGTTCTATCTCCCAGAGATCGGTGGGATTGATTCCCATGAGGGAGAAGGGGACGAATATGTCCAGCTCCCTGTCGCCTGCCTCTGCACATGCACTGTCCAGAAAAGACCACTGGTTCCGGTCCTGGACAGTACCGCTGAACCGGTAAATTCGGGATGTGGCCACCTTCCCCCCCATCCCCACTACCTCCACCAGGTAATCCGCACCCACTCCACTCTTCACCGTTCCACCTCCGGAGATATTGTACTCCTCCTTCAACTCATCATTGGTGGGGTTGTAACCGGTATGGCCCTTACCGTCAGAATTTATGAACAACTGGATCATGTCATGGGTGAACCTGTAACCTTGTCGGGACAGCACACCACCCGTCTGAACGCCACCGGACCCGTATCCCATATCCACCCCGCCCTTGTTCGGATCGATCCCGTCCCCTATACCATCCCCGTCCGAATCAGGATCTTCCAGGTCCAACACACCGTCACCATCGAAATCCAGAGGTGACGTATGGCGTGCCAGGGCACCATTCTGGACCAGGCTGTCCACCACCGCGTTCTTTAAAATTACCAGGTCAACCGAAACAGGGACATGTACACCCCGGAGCACCTGACCTGATGTCATTACCCTCACATGAAGAGAGCCCCCGATGTCCCTGGCCATGACCTGCCTGATGGCAGATGTGCCTGACACGCTTTCCCATCCCCCCACGATTCTTCCAGGGACGGACGTTCTGGAATCAGTGGCGGACGTTTTGGTCCTGGTCAGGACAGTGCCCATCGGTTCGGTAAAAAATGTCCCACCTGATCCCAACAGGTCCATGGATGAATTGTCCCAGTTGACTGTGTGCACGAAAACCCTCATACTTCCGTTGAGGAGTGTCAGCCGGGACAGATCCAGTTGAAGTTCCATACGAAAATCATCTATCCTCACCGGAACCGATGAATTGATGTTCACCCAGTTGAAGTAGCCCAGGGTCTCGTTGAACTCCAGCCGCTGCATCTCATGTCCCATGACCTCCCCCGCCTTGCCCCAGACACGCACCCTATACTCCGCATCGATGGCGTTGAGCTCTTCTAAGAATCCCCCTTCCACCACCGGGGTATCTCCATCGCTATCGATGAACACCAGGATCGTGTCCTCTCCACCCAGCATGCCGTGGCCTGCGGTTGCAGGGTTGTTACGGGCGTTTTGGGGATCGGTGCCCATGGCCTCCTCCTCGACATCCGTGATCCCATCGTTGTCATCGTCCGGGTCGATACTGTCAGGAGTGCCGTCGTTGTCGAAGTCCTCCGGGTACACATCCACAGCATCCGGTATGCCGTCCCTATCATGATCCATATCAACCTCCGATCTCTCGGTTTTGAACTTTGTATCATCCTCACCGTACCATTCCCGGGGAGCGGGGGTGTAGAGCAACTCGGATCCCTCCAACATTCCCTCGCGCACGCCGCAGAACACCGACAGGTGTTGAGTGGTCATATCTGTCTTGATGTTGCTTATGTTGGTGCTTCCCTGCGGGATAGGTTCCTCATCATAATCCACGATGCTGGGGATATCAAACCAATCCCCGAATGCACCATCTATGCGGACATGCGACGGCGCCCGGTCGATGTATGACATGGAGGCCATGTTCGAACCATGTTTGCCCCAGAGGGTGACAACGCTGTTGCTTATCACCCCGGAGCGAACGGGTTTTATCCCCAGGGTCTCCGTGGACATGTAAGAATCGTTGGCCAGGCTGACGGTGAGCAGGATCCTCATCTCGGTATAAGCGGGGATCGTGAGGACATCCTGACCGCTGAACCGGTTGAATATCACCTGGGAATCGTAAACGCTGCTGTTGGATATTGGGCTACGAGCTTCCACCTCGTCCAGTATATCGTTTTTGTTACTGTCCTCGAAAAGGGAAATGTTCTCGACGTGCATCCGGCTCAGGGTACCTTCGCTTTTAAACACCAACTGGTACACGGACACCGTCCTTGCATTGGCAAACAACCCCATGCTCATCAACGGTTCGTTTTCCACTCCCCTTGGTATGATGTCGTCTGCCAGGGACCGAACCGATATGAACAGCGAACCCCGGGTGGGATTGATGGTAGTGTCCGACCAGTCCTGACGACCCATCCCATCCATCAGAGAAACCGCCATGTTCATGTTGTCCTCCCTGGCCCATATCCGGCTGTGGTCGACCACCATCTCCAACCGGTCACCTTCAAAGTTCACGGTGGTGGCCTGGTTTTCCTCCGTCCTCATCCAACCGCTCCAGTCTGTCGGGTCCGCATCCTCTTTGAACCTCCATATGGAGGATGTACCGGTCTTCACATCCCGGCGGAAAGCGCCTATTTGAACGTAAGCCTCGGCCCCCAGGTCCCTGATGGAATAGCCGGTGTTGCTGTTGTGGTCGGTATCGATGAAAAGGGTCAGGGTGTCCGGGTAGTACACCATCTCTTCATCGGATGTGGGATCCTCTGATGTCCCATTAGCGCCCGGCAGATCGGCGGCGGCCTGCCAATCGTAGGGAACAATCCGTGACCCGTTGAAGATTTCACCTTCCACACGGGCAAAGAGATACAGCCTGCCCGATTCTGAATGGGACCTTATTTCCAGGAGGTTGATGTTGGGGTTCTCCATCATGTCAGTTCGGCTGTCAAAATTGGAATCTAAATCGTCCCAATCGGAAAAATCCTTGTCCACCACAATGGTGGGATCACTGCTGGGAACGTCTATGAAGAACAGAAACGTTGGCACCACGAACAGCAGCAGGGTGACCACGCCTATGAGAACGTGCTTGTAACGGTTCTTCGACCGGATGGCCCCGATCCTGGCAGATCGCCTGTTCATCCCACTGGGAAAAGGCAGACGGGTCCCGTTGGTCAATCCGTTGCCGTTGGTCAATCCGTTGCCGTTGGTCAATCCGTTGCCGTTGGTCAGGCCCGTTTTCAGTTGCCTTGAACGCAGGGATATTCCGTTCCCATTGATCATCCCGATGTTCATAGATGTGCCCGAAAGTTTCTTCCTGGCCAGCTCCAGCCCGCGCCTGCTGTCGCGGATCATACCGTTGGTGAGACCATTGCCATTCACCAGCCCGGGCAACGGTTTTTTTGAATGATAGGGACGGTGTATTGTTGTTTTGCTGACCATTCCGGGTCGGGCTTCCACGGCACGTCCTGGCGGGGAATGGCCATTGGTGAATCCCAACCGGGTGAGATCACCATCCATGAAGAGTTCCCTTTGGGATGTTCCGTTGGTCAGACCCCGGTGATCGAGCTTCGGTGAGCCCCCAGAACCACCTTCGTGGGTAAGTCCTCCCAGGGAACTGCGGTCGGATATGGCCCGGGCGGATGGATATGCAGGCCTGGGACCCCTTTCTTCCACCGAAAGGATATGGGCGGCCCGTCGGTCCTTGGTGTACCGGTTGGAGGGCGCGTGGGACTTGGCCAGGGACCTGTGCATGGCTGATCGGGCGGCCCTGTTATTGGGATCAAGACCACAGGCCTTTTGAAAGTGTTCATGGGCCTTGACGTACTCGCCCATGGCCATGAGCCTGTTTCCAAGCCGGTACTCAAGTTCCGCGGAACGAATGTGATCTTTCCGGGAGGCCCTACCCTCGCCCACCTGAAGCTTGTGCCTGATCTTGGCCTTTATGCGGGATTTGTAATTCATCTCTGTCGGTCGCCTTGTTTTTTTTTAATGTGGGTGAGGGGGCACTATATCGTGATGGGTTTTGGATATCACGTGTTTTTTCGGGTGATGGGGGAGGTTTTTGATGGGTTTGATCAATCCTGTTTCGTACGTATATTTTATTAATTAATGAATATTAATAAAGAGAACAAAAATCTTAACAATTGATATTAATAGTTTATCTCTTGAAAACAAACATCTGTTGAGAGCTTTTGTCAAGTTATAACTTGACAAAAAACATACAGTAAAAAAATCTGCTGGACCAGTGTTACGCATTCCAATAATGATCACCGTCCTTATAATGTCTATGGGCAGTGCGGATCAATGACACGTGGAATGGAGGTGCTCGCTGCGGATATCGGTCAGCTCCCGACGGATTCTTTCCTCGAACCTCCGCGCCACCTCACGGTGCCACGAGGATGCGGGATGCCTGTCGAACTCATGATAGTATCCGGGGTCGTTGACCAACGGGTCATTCTTCAAGTGGAGGTCCCACCACTCGGTCCTCGAGGCTTCGAGCACACGGTGCATTGTGCGAACCTCTTCCTCATATTCGGACGAACGCTGCGGGAATGGGTTGGCCGGCAGCGTGGGTTCAACCACAAGATCAACATTATAAATCGAAGATCGGGCGGGTCTTGATATCTGGAAACAGAATAAAATACAAATGGATCGCATGGCATTCGTCAGATACGTAATGGCGAAACTGGAGAAGTGCAAACCCCATGGACGACGACATACAAAAAGTGCAAGAGACCATCCTGGCCCACATCGATAAGTACCGTGCCGACGGCTGGAACGTGTTCCTCCTGGAACAGGCGTACAACGGAAATCCACAAAACATGGAGAGCCAGTTCCTCGCTTATGCGGCCAACGTGGAGAAGATGATCCCGCTGCGGGAGAGGTTCCGCGCCCTGGACATTACGTATTTCAAGGACGAGGCCGCCCGGCTGGAACCCAAGATCGACAATCCCATGAGGTTGGAAGAGGTGGAGAGGGACCTGTTCCAGCTGGAGAGGGACATCCGGTCATTCACAGATGACCTTCTCCAGATCGAACAGGAGCTGGAATCCATCGAAAGGGAAGGGTTCGATATAGAACCCTACGAGAAACGGTTCGCTTCCGATCCAAGGGGCGCCTGGGACGTTTTGACATCCCTGATGGGCGACATCGAGAAGATCAAGGCGATAAGGAGGGAGCTGGAAAAACTTCCCACGGAAGGTTTCGAAGATGAAGTGGAGCAATTCTCCCAGAGCCTGGCACACCCTGGACGGCTGTCTGACATAACCAAGGATTTCGATGTGCTGAAGAACAGGTTGTCCGGGGATTGTGGGAAACAAACTCCCAGGGGTGCGGAAAATGGGGAGAACCCGCTTGAAAAGGAGGATCGACTGGATCAAACGGATCAACTAACTCCCGGACCGGCCCAAAAAAAGCAAGATTCCAGCTCATCAGATACCCTCAACAAGGAGGAGATGGCCGAGCTGATGACCAGGGGGATGGCCCTGTTCCGGCAGGGTGATCCCGAAAAGGCCAACGAGTGTTTTCTCAAGGTCCTGAAAAATGACATGAGCCACAAGGAGGCCCGGTACTTTTACAGAAAGAGCCTCCCGGAGGATGCCGATCCCAACGCCCCCATGCCCTGGCATGACGGCAAGGCGCCGAGACCCCTGGCCCCCAAACCCCTAAAGAAGGCAGACTCCGGCGGGCTGAGCAAGGAAGATGAGAAACGTCTCGTTGCCGAGGGGATGACACTTTTCAGATCAGGAGAACACAAAAAGGCCAACGCGGTGTTTTTATCCATCCTGGAAAAGGACATGTCACACCGGGAAGCCAGGTTCTTCTACCGCAAGACACTTCCCGATGATAGGGACCCCGAAGAGCCCATGCCCTGGGAAAAAAAAGATGCACAGCCGGAGGAACCGCAAGAACAACCCCGAAGAGTTGAAGAAAAGATATCACCGGCAACGAAGGATCCGGGAAAAGACACAAAAAAGGAAGAAAAGACCAAACAGGGGCAGGACACGGATAAGGACCGAAAACCAGAAGTACCCCCACCGCCGGAGGAACGTCACCTTAGATCGCTGGTGGGCAAACTGCCGGATTACGTACCGATGACGGAAAGAAACATTGACCCAAGGGTCCGGGACCCGGATCCGGTGTACGGTCACCTGCCGGAGGATGACGTTGAATGCGCCGTTTATGAAATGAACGGACCACCCGATAGGTGCGGATCGGGCCCATCCACAAGTTCTGTCAGTAAACGTGTTCCGGACGTCAAAGCGCCCGACTGGACCCAGGATACCAAATATCTGGAATTTCTGGGCCTGGAAGCCTACCAGTCGGAGGACCTGGAAGGCGCCTGCGAGTACTTCAAACAGATAATCAAGGTGGACCCTAATCACGTGACGGCCTACTCCAACATGGGCTTCATAAGAAATTCCCAGGGCAAAAAAAAACAGGCCCTCTACTTCTTCAACAAGGCCCTGAGCATCAACCCCAATTTCACGGGAGCATGGCTTCACAAGGGGATGATACTCATGAGCCTGGGTGATATCAACGGTGCCAGCATGGCGTTCTACCAGGTCTTGCGTCTGGAACCGGACAACAGGCACGCCAGGGAGAGCATCATGGCCTGCTTGGATTTTTTCAAGGAGCACGACCGGCCCACCTGGCTGTCCTGGGTGGCAAAGATCAAGGCCCTCCGGTGAGGCCCGACCATTCACCGGATACCATCTCTATCGCATCGGGCCGTTCACATCATTCCTATCCTATCGGACCCTTCGTTCTTTGGAACTTTTCACGCTTTTTGGTGTTTCCGATCAGATACCGGCTGAAGGGGAGTGGGGCAATGATGCGCATGACAACGTAGCAGAGCATCACCGATGAGATAAACAAAATGGGATAAAGGTACCAATCAAAGAAGTCCACGCCCAGCATTCCCCATGCGATCACAAGCGCATATATGGCGAGCATGTGGCTCAGATAGATGCCGTAAGACACATTACCCAGACTGTCCAGGACCCTGCACCATAACCCGCTGGTTCCCCATGCCCTGAGTACCAGGGCAAAACACAACGGGAAGAACAGAAGGGCAAAGCACGGATCGATCAAAATAATGGCCACCCGGTAGGTGGAGAACTGTCCGTAGAACTCTCCGTGTTGGAGATACTCCCTGATCCACAGGTGACCTGATATCAGTGCCAGGATCACAAGTAACATGGCCATCTTCACCGCCACCAACCGGTCTATCTTTCCGAGCATGGTACGAAAGTCCCTATAATGGCGCAGAATATGAATGCCCAAAACGAAATAGAACAGGGTACCCACAAACAACCTGCCCACGGATTGGGAGAACATCTCGCTGTCGGACCCAGCGGCCAGATATGCCGCCAGGCTATTGTACAACACCTGGCCACCTAGCACGATTACCAGGAAATGGAGAGATCGACCAACACTATTGAAACGATCGTAGGCCCGGACCAGATAAGGGAAGACAATATACAGCTGTAAGATCACCACGATGAACCACATGTGATGGGCCACGTTCCCAGTGATTACCCGGAACACCGCTTCGGAAGCGGTCAGGGGACCATCCACCAGATGGCCAATGGACAGGTAAACTCCTGAAAAGAACAGGTAAGGAGGCACCACCGCCATGAACCGCCGTTTTAGGAACCCTTCCCGAATACCGCCTTGAGAGTTCATGGTCAGGATAAACCCGGATATGATCACGAACAGAGGGATTATCCGGTTTCCGACGCTAATGCTAATTAGACTGTAGCTCAGCAGGGTGACCTCTTCGAACTTGTTGAAGAACATGCAGCAGTGATCCAGCACAACCCCCAGTATGGCCAGTCCCCGGAGCAGGTTGATCTCCGGGACCCACCTGGGACTACCCATATCTTCTGCATCTTTCAGGGAACGCTCACCTGTTGTGATAACGGGAATGGTTCGATATGTATATGCCGGTTTAAGTATACATGAACCACATGGGCCCCGCCGGGGCCGAGCCGGCAATCTACCGGCAACATCACAGCGACAATACAGGTGGTATTCGGAACATGGAATTCAAGGTGAACAGGGCCAGAATAACTGTAGTTCATGGGGACATAACCGATCAGGATACCGATGCCATAGTCAACGCCGCCAACAACAAGCTGGTGCTGGGGTCGGGGGTGGCCGGGGCTATCCGAACCAGAGGCGGCCCCGCCATCCAGGAAGAGTGCAACCGTCACGGACCCATAAGTGTGGGGGAAGCGGCAATCACCGGAAGCGGGAACCTGCGCTGCAGGCACGTCATCCACGCCGCGTCCATGGGGTTCGGGCATCCCACCGATGATCGGACCCTTGAAAATTCCACCCGTCACAGCCTACAGCTGGCTGACGAGAACGGTGTTCGGTCCATATCCTTCCCCGCCCTGGGCACCGGGGTTTCGGGTTTCCCCACTGACCGATGCGCGGAGATCATGATCCGCGCGGCCAGGGAACACCTGCTGGGGAACACCAACGTCCGGGAGGTGCGGTTCGTGCTGTGGGGGGAGGACAGCTTCAGGATATTTGGAGAGAAGGCAGAGTCGATACTGTCATGATCCGGATCATTTCCGATCGAACAGGGCGCCCAGGAGCCTGCAGTGGGATTTTCTGACATGGGTCAGGAAGGTGGTGTGCTTCATTCCCAGCCCCTCTGCCACGGCCCTGGCATCCTTCTTCCTGGGGTGGTCGAAGAACCCTTCCCTGTAGGCATGTTCCATGACCTCCTTCTGCCGATCCGTCAGGACGGCAAGGATACCACGGTCAGCGACCTGATACCCGCTGGAGGCCACCAGCTCGATGGGGCTGTCAAATTCCTTGAGGAACTCCATCAGTTTCTCCACCTCCTTCGGCGGTCCCACCAAATGTCCCGTTGCATGTTCCCGACTCAGTTCAATGGGGTATTCTAAAAAACACAGGTACTCCCGGGTTGTGTGGAGGAAAACCTCGGTGTAGAAATCGTTGTACACCCCGATTATCATGCACAGGGTCCGTCGCCCCTGAGTAAGTATCACATTGAAGTCGTGGAACCACGGACTGTCCTCCACCATTCTTTCCAGGGCCCTCTCGGGATCATCAACCCCCTTGCGCCACACTATCTCGCAGAGGACAATGAAATCCTTGGGAGATACCGTCAACTGCTGGTAAGCCGTGACCTTCTCCATGTCCCCGAAAAGCTCGTCGATGAGTACCCTGACGGAGGGGTTGTAGAAGGTGCGGAACCTGAACTTCTTAAGACCAAACACGAAACTTCCATGGAAGTCTCAATATTTAATCAATTTGATGACCTACTTACTCTCATGGACCGAACCTTTCGACGGATTGCGGCCCGAAGAACTTGGAGGAATACATGTGAGTGAACAGGAATATGACATCATTATCGTGGGAGCAAGTATTGCGGGCGGAGCGGCCGCAGTGGCTGCAACAGAGAACGGGAACGCGGATACCCTTATCCTTGAGAAAAGAAGGGAGATCGGCCATCCCATCCAATGTGCCGAGGGACTTTTCGGAACCGCAAACACCCTTGTGCCTGAACGTTTCGTTGACAACGTTGCCAGGACGCTGAGGGTCCACCTGATGAACGGGAAGACCGTCGAGCTCACCTTTCCCAATGGTGTGGTGAAGACCATCGACAGGGCGGCCCTTCAGAGATACTGGATGGACCGATCAACGGACCGTGGGGCCGAGTTGAGGACCGAGACAATAGTAAGGGATGTCCATAAGAGGGGCAAGGTCATACTGGATGCGAACGGGAAATCTTACCGAGCACGGATGGTAATTGATGCCTCGGGACCTGCTGCGGTCATTGGGACCGCCGCGGGATGTGTTGAACCACTCAAGGAAGGCAGGTATGCTGTCTGTGTCCAGGAGACCCTGGAACACCCTGATATCGATGCTGACGTTGCGGAGATATGGCTTAATCTCTACGGCGGTTACAGATGGTCGTTTCCCAAGGGGGACGGTCTGTCCAACGTGGGGCTGGGGGTCATCACAAACCCTGACGTGTTCCCCAGAAAAGGTATCCGTTTCGAGATGGACCGAACGAGGGACCAATACTTCCCAGGAGCCCGGGAGCGAAATCGGATCGGGGGCGTGCTCCCGGAATCACCGTCCCTTAATAGGGTGGCTTTCGGAAATACCGCCCTGGTGGGGGATGCGGCAAGGACGGTCCTGGCCCACTGCGGTGCAGGTATTCACACGGGAACCCAGACCGGTCACATGGCGGGGGCAGTTGCCGCCAGGACCATTTCAGAGGATCCAGAATCATCCGATCCTTTCGCCGATTATCAGAGATTCTACAATGAAGAGGTCCGGCCCCAGCTGGACCGGGCATTTTTCCTAAAGCAGAGGTTCTTTTCCACAAAAAGAGGGTACAACATGCTCAACAGGGTGATCCAATTGGCCTCACCACTGATGTCGCTTTCTCCGAATTTCCTCTCGCGGCTTGCCCTGGCAGGCGTTGATTATAGCTCTGATAAACTTGAAGAGATGAATTCTTTTCGGAATCCCAAGCCACAGGCCACTGGAGATGGGAATCCGATTTCGTTGGGTGCTGTTTAAGCATTCTCTGATCGAATAGTCCAGATCCCAACTCAGTCCCAACTCAGCTCCTCGTTGGATGAATCGTCATCCCAATCGGCGGTTTCCCAGAGTTCCTCATCAATACCATCATCATAGCTCACCGCTGAGGAATCGGATAAATCGGAGTCCACTTCATCCTCATCCAGCTCCATTTCCTCCTCCTCATCCCAATCATCCATCTCCTCGTCGTCTTCAATAGCCGAATCATCCTGAAAATCCTCCTCCTCTCCCGTGAATTCTACCTTCTCTCCCGTGCTTTCCCAATCGACGTGGTCTTCTTCATCGCCCTCGATATCATCATCGTTTTGGCGAGGATCATCCCCTGTTCCCTTGTCAAGGTCTTTGGATTGACCAGGATGAATCTGATCACTTTCATCATCTTGGGGAGGGCCCCTCCGTCTCATAAAAAGGACTGTTCCTATCACGATTACTATGAATATTGCACCGATCAAGATGGTCCAGAGAAGCCAGCTCGTGCTTTCCTTGGATTTTTCCCCACCACCGATATCATCTCTTTCGGTTTCCCTGAAGCTCAGAATTGGATTGCCTGAATCATCGAATCCAATAAGGGTCACATATAGGTCTGGTTGATCATCATTGTCCAGATCGACGGATGCTTCCACTCCCAATGAGAGTTCAATAGGAACACCATCGATCTCAACCTTGGCCTTCCCCTCATCAACATCAACGGATATTACCTCAACATCGTACCTTTCCCCTCCAATGGTTATAGCCTTCGTTTCTTTCAGCTGGAATATCCCGATTACCAAATCCCTGTCATCATGGTCATCATTGTCACTTGGAAATCTCGGTATATCATCCATATCCACCGATCCATCATCCAGCACTTCAAAGCCAAAGGTTACAACCTGTCCCTCAAGTTCGACGATGCATGTATACTCTCCGGGATTCAATGCATCAAACTCTAAGAACCCATCAGAATCCGTTTTATCGGAATCGATCGCCTCCCCATCTTTGAATATCATACCTTTTGCGCCCATCACCGATTCGTCATCATCGTACATAATGGGCCCAAGTCGCACACCGGGTTTCTCAGTAACTGTGATGTTCATGCCAAAAATGGCAGATGCCCCCCAATCATCTGTTACTGTTAGGGTCACCCAGTATATTCCAGCCTCCCCGAAAACGTGGGTGAAGGTTTTGCCTTCCGATGTTGTTCCATCGTCAACCGACCATGTCCAGTCAGCGATCGAACCGTCCGTATCAAAAGAGGCATCCTGAAAAGTGACCTTCTCATCCACCTTTGGTGTCTTGGGTTCAAAGGTGAAATCCGCAACTGGGGGCATGTTACTGTCCACAATATCAATGCTAATGAAAGTGGTGTCCCAGTTCCCCGCTGCGTCTGTCACATTGAGATGGATCTGATAGATGCCGACATCGTTGAACACATATTCTACACTGCTGCCGTAGAGGGTCTTCCCGTCAATTCGCCATGACCAGTTCACAACCCCCATATCATCCGTCGACCCTGTGCCGTAGATTTGTATCTTCTGCCCGAGTTCTGCTTTCATATCCTTCCCGTCACCGATGACTGCCTTTGGTGCGGTCCTATCTGAGGGGAGCACAGTGATGTTGATGGTGTCTTGGGCTGAAAGACCAACCTTGTCCTTGACGGTTAGGACAACAGTGAACCTCCCAGTCTCATTGAACCAATGGGACACAATGGATCCCGAGAGTTCAATGTCTTCAATCGACCATGTCCAGGAAACAATACCCGAATAATCGGTGGAGAGGGAACCGTTTAGAACCACCTGAGTACCCTGAATAACTTCCATGTCCTCCCCAGCAACCGCGACAGGCGGGGTCGTATCCGTGACGTTTACCAGGCACCCATCGGATCCGCTGACCCCGATGTTGTCGGTGATCGTCAGGGTCACGATATAGAGACCGGGGGTCTGAAACATGTGTTCGACCTCCATGCCGAATCTGAGCATTCCACTTATGTTCCAGGTCCAGTTCACGATAGGGTTTGAAGAAAATGAAGCGCTGCCGTTGAATGATATGTTTTCACCAACTTCAACATTCCTATCACCTCCTGCAGCAGCTACAGGTGCCGAATAACCGGGTGGATACGTGACGTTCACGACGCACGTGTCAACCCCAAAGTTACCATCCTCGTCCATGACTGTTAGATTGACCAGGTGTAGGCCAAGTGAATCGAAAGTGTACTTGACAATCGACCCGAAAAGTTCGGCCCCATCAACACTCCAAGTAAAATTCACCAATGGAAAGAAACCATAGGAACCCCTCCCGTCGAAGGTTACCTCTTCCCATAGCCTTACCTCACGGTCACCTCCCATATCGGCAAAGGGTCCAATATCCTCCACAACGGTCAAGTTGAGGGGTATGATCACGGTCTTCTTGTCAGGATCGTTGGTTGATATTGTGATACTGCTTTCATATTCACCAACTTCAAGGGCACTGGAATAGATGGAAATTGAGAGGTTCAATGATTCAAAAGGCTTGATTATTCCCGATGAGGGTTCAAGCCCCATCCAGGCGCTTTTCGGCAGCGCGGTGAAATGCATATCTCTATAGCCACCATTTGAAAGGATAATGTTCCGGGAAATGAAATCATCGACCTCCATGAAGACGTCGATCTCCAAGGGGTCACAATAAAAAGAAGCCTCACCGGTGATGGAGATTGGCCTACTGTAATTGTTGTTTTTCAATGCGTTCTCACCCGCGACCGGAACTGTATGGATTGTGAGGGTGAAATCACCAGCCCTTTGGGGAACCCAGCTTATATTCACAAAGACCTTGGCCGAATCATCGATGCTTGCCAGGTTTTTGGTTGCCTGGACTGAACCGTTGATAATAAGCTCTATATCCACATCGCTCTCCGGGCTCTTTCCCTGGTTTGATAGGGTCACGTTTATAGTGGTCGTGACACCGGCGGCTACTATGTCTGGTGCATCAACATCCAGGACCCTCAAATCATGCTGGGCCTGGTTGACCTTCAGGTTGATGGGAATCTCCGTTCTCTGTTCATCCGTGTCGTTGCTGGAAACCATGACCGTGGCATTGTGAAAGCCTGGTTCCAAGTGATTCGTATCGATAGAGAGGTCGATATTATTAGATGTCTTACCAAGCAGTATATCAGTTTCGTTCGTCAACTCGATCCACGGACAGTCAACATTCTGTGAGGAAAGCCACTCCATGCAGTTGTACAAGAACTGCATACATTGCTCTCCAGCACCCGATGGAATCGATCTTCCTGTGTAATAAACGGATTTCCAATCGCCATCATATGCAATAATCGCTGCCATCCCATCTTGGGATGTTGATATAAGCTGTCCACCATTGACGTCGTTCAACCCCCAACTTTCGCCATCACTGGGAGTGACAGTTACATCAGAGGTACTCCCTATTGCAAAAGGGCTTGAAATATCCTTGAAAACCGGATGTCCTGGCTGTAATAGGGTGTGAATGTTGTTATAATAAGGTGTCCATCCGCCGTACCCATAGTCATTGAGACCGAAAAGAGGGCTTAGGAATCCATTGTCCAGGATGGTACCACAGGAACCGTACAGTCCATGGCCGGAGCGGATATAATCATCGATAGTATTCCTCTCCGATGAACTGTAATATCCAAATGAATCATGATAGAATATCAAAACATCCGGTGAGTAAAGGCTCAAGTTCACTTCATCGATTGCCATTTCTTCCGGGAACAGGTCGACCTGAATGGGTCTATCACCGTAACTGTTCCAGGTATCATTGAGGTCCAGGAAACCCGGATCATTCAGGCTATATCGTCCTGGCATGACCAATCCCTTCAGTATCCTGTCCGGAATTCCAATTACATAATCCGACACCGAGTAGTTGAGGGAACTGATCCCCAGGTTCTCGATGAGGAGAGGTTCGGTATGTTCCTCACCCACCTCCATCTCCAGGTCCAATGACGCAAATCCCAGTTCTATCTCCGGTTCCATCGTGACCGTGATCGTGGACGTCTTCCAGTTGTTTGTGATGAAGGTCTCTCCGGTGACCGAAGTGATGTTGACCTCGAGTTCGTATGTCCCTTCATTCATAGGGGTCCATCCAAAGATGACCTCAGTTGAGGATGAGGCAGCAAGACTGCTCAGTTGTTTCGTATCCTTCAACACGCCATCAACTAGGAACCGGACCTGGATAGTATTTTCAGCGCTAGTTCCCTGATTCAAGACAGTTGCATTGATGCTTGTTTGGATGCCAGCTTTCGAGGTGGCCGGATGGACCATTTCCATTAACCGGAGATCATGAGGTGCCTTGTTCACAGTGAGATTTACTGGGACCCGGATAGAGTCTTTTTCGAAATCGTTGTGGATGATTGTGATATTGGTTTTGTAGATCCCTGGGTTTAAGACGACTGATGATAAGAGATTGATATTATTCTGACCAGAGGTTGGAATGCTTCCACTGGTTGGATCTAGCTGAAGCCATCCTCCCGGACCACCCAGGTTCAGCCTTAAGGTCTTTCCATCAGGCAGGGATCCCTCGTATTCGGTAAAACGGACGTCGTCACCTTTATTGACCACAACCGACCAATCCGACGATGGTATACCGCTAAGGCCGTTGTAGCTTAGATCAATGGTCCCATCCTCATAAAGTACCAATTGGAAGGAGTTGCCCTGGGCTGAGTTGTAGTGAGGAACGTTTTGCCATGTGATTAGAAATCTGTTCGGGGAGGTCAGCACCTTCGTATACACCCCACCACCATCACTTGGGTCCATGTCCGTACCCATCACCATTATCGTGTCATCCCAGTAACTCGAGGGGAACGATTCGATGTTGGGGATGTCATTATCATACAGTGAAAAGCTCACCCAACCGTTTGAACAGATACTTATCTTGTCATATGTTTCGCCGTACAGACTGAAGGAAAAGGGTAGGTCGACCACTGAATAATCATCATCAGAATGTAAAAGATCTGTCCCTCCTGTGGTCCCATCCAACCATGTGTATGCAATCTCGGTAAGTGTATAGTTACTAGTTCCGGACGTTTCCATATGCAGGTTATAATCTAGGGTACCCAGACCGGAGTTTCCTATTACAAGCGTATCCTGGGCGGATGTGCCAGCCGTGCAGGAGAGGTCGAATCCAGAATCCCCCAGCCAAATGGTAGAGGATAGCCTGACCAGTACCGATCGGTTAATCTGGTTATTGAACAACACGGTCTCCCCAGTTACCGCAGGTACTTTGATTTCCACGGTGTAGGGTCCCGCACTTGCGGGTGTCCACTGGAAGGTGACGGCCTGGACCTGGTCCACTGCCAAACTGGATATTGATTTAGTATCCTCCAGGGAGCCGTTGATCATCAGCTCTACGTTGAATGGCCCTTCAACGCCCAATCCCTGATTTTTAATATCAGCCGAAACGTCGACAGTTGTTCCCAGCTTGAATAGTTCTGGGGCGTTGAGATCCACGACCCTGATGTCATTGGTATCCTTCTGTACAGTCAGGTTCACCGGAATGGTGGTCTTTTGGTGATACGGGTCCGTGCAGCTTAGGGTCAAGTTCGTCTTATATATCCCAGGGTTGAGCACGGTTGCATTGCCAGTGATATCGACGATCTGTTGACCAAGGGATGCGATTGTGCCGTTCTTTGGATCCGTTTCCACCCAAAATGCTGTTGTCAGGGGACGCTGGAACCTAAATCCCCTTCCCGTGTGGGCTCCTCCATTGTACGTGGTACCATATTTGCCGTCACCTAGGTTTATTCCGGAATACACGTAACTATAAGGATAGTTGGGCAGCGCCTTGTAATGAAACTCGATAGTCCCGTTCATGAACAGGACGATCTGGAAATGGTTACCACCGCTCTGCTGGTACATGGGAACACCCTCCCAACTGATCAGGAACCTCTCGGGTGAACTCAGGTGCTCAGTGTATACCCCTCCTCCCGTTGCCGGATCCCAGTCCTCAAAAAGTATCATTACAGTGTATTCCCAGGTTGGGACCGGGAAAATTGGTTCATAAAAGGGATTGATGTATTCAAAGGTTATCAATCCGTTTGAATAAATGTTGAGGGAACTGAACGTCTTATTGTACAGTGAGAATTCGAATGGAAGATCTACACGGATTTCATCATCATCGAGAAGTGATGTGTTTGTCCCACTGGTTGATATGTCCGTCCAATCCAGGGGAATATCCGATAAGGAGTAGTTGAAGAGACCTATAGGGATTCCAAACAGATAGTCCATGTCTGCATATCCATCATTGAATATGGTTAAAGTGTCAAATATCGTAGTGCCTGTGGTTGTGGTCAGATCATAGCCGGTCTTATCAAGCCTGCGTTCACCGATAGCTGTTACGTTCAGATCCTCATTTATGGCGTTGTTGAAGACCACAGTCTCCCCGGTTACCGCTGGTACGTTTATCTGGATATCAAACACCTCCTCGGTAAGCGGGGTCCAAGACAGCGAAACGTTGTACTTTTGACCTGGTGTCAGAGTAAGGGTCGTGGAATCCTCGGTTGTGCTCTCCACATTTAACTCCACGGTAAAGCCGGTCTCGTCGCTTTGCCCCTGGTTAAATATGGTGGCATTGACCTCTATCATGTGCCCGGTGACCGGATCGGAAACGACCTCCATGGACTCAACTCTAAGATCATGGGTCACGGATGTAACTGTAAGATTTATTGGTATATCCAGACTGGGCCTGCTCGTATCATTTGTGGTCATGTAGAGGATGGCCTGATGAAGTCCCGGATTGAGCTCTGTTGCGTCCATGTCGATTGTGATGTCCGTGGCTTGAGATGGGAGTATGGTACCCGAAGATGGGGAAAAATCCAACCAGGATACGTCCTGAATGAACTTGAAGGAAACGTCATCAAGCAGGAAATCATCACCTGAAGTCATACCCCCTTCAGACCTGAACCTTATCCTGAAATTCGAGTGGAACCCACTCTCCGGGACGTTGACTGTCACGAAAATAAAATTTAGGTCCAAGTCACCAGTTCCCTCAACCTCATAGAGCATTTCCCACGTTGAGAGGTCCGTGAGGTACTCTAGGTACAGGTACTCCCCCAAATCAGGCTCTTCCGCAAAACCTCCCCTCTGAAAATTGAAGGATATTAAAATCTCAGCAAAATCAGTGGTATCCCTTGCCACAGAAGTTATCGAATCTCCATTGTTGAATCCAATACAGTAGGGAGACGATGGTGTGTTCCTGCCATCGGTTCCAATTTCAGGAGTGCCTGTGGTGATTTCCCAAATATCGCTGTCCAGAGTTACTGTTGGAAAGGTATCAGTCACCGTTATGTTCGTTTCAATCTGAAAACCAATGTCAGTGTCACCATCGTTGGTGATGGACACGGTATCCTGCATTGTTGTACCCGTTGGTGTACTCAGGTCTAGAGATGTCGGGGAGACACTGGCCGCTGGAACGGTTTCGATGGACATTATATATGATAACGATGCAATTAGAAGGAATACTACTATGAGTATCGTGGTTAGGTTTCTTCTGCTATTCATCATTTATCCACACTCCTATATACCAGTTGCAGGAAATCCGTGCTTTTATATTTTATCCTACTGGAGAGATTAATAAACTTGAATATTGGAACCTGCACATTAAGGGATCGACCAGCGGGTCGATAGGAATGGGATATGATTTGGGGAAGGATAGGACGTTCGGTCAGCCGCCCGCTGTTGAGCCTCGTCGTAAGAATACAGCGATGCAGACGAGGCGAGACAAGGGCGGCGAAACGTAAAAAATCGTAGTCAGCCGCCCGCTGTTGAGCCTCGTCGTAAGAATACAGCGATGCAGACGAGGCGAGACTAGGGCGGCGAAACATAACAGGTCGTAGTCAGC